>ERZ773142.10-NODE-10-length-301650-cov-151.186_pt1 | contig 301650 bp, 212 predicted proteins | sample MGYA00580853_ERZ773142 | MGnify/ENA primary metagenome ERZ773142 (study PRJEB29015, sample SAMEA2737862) | human gut metagenome | biome: human gut; feature: human-associated habitat; material: faeces | place: China | collected 2012 ...
GCAATTCGGGTGCAGCATCCCAACGCTTGATACAGCCCCACTTCTCTACAATAGGGATATATTCCTTCGGATCCGGGTCTTTTATGTTTTCAGGCATCTGGCCGCCTGCCATCTTCATGTTAAGGTAATGTCCTTCAAGATGAAGACCAAGTATCGGACTGTCAGGCTCTGCCATCAGCTTGGTACAGGTTTCGGCAGCCGCTTCAATCATCGGCACGGTAGATGAAGAAAGAGTTGGGAAAATACTGGTAGTACCGTGTTTCATGTGGGCGTTAACAGCTGTACGGAAAGCCTCTTCGGTACCTTCCATAAAGTCTCCGCCACCACCGCCATGAACGTGGATTTCCACACCGCCGGGAACTACATACATACCTTTGGCGTCAATCAGTTCAGCTCCGATAACAGCCAGGTCACAATTTGTTACTTCTAAAATTTTGTTGTCACGCATCAGGACCGAACCGTCCTTTAACCATCCCTGAGGGGTAAGTATCTTCGCGTTTATGATTTGGGTCAACATAATATAGTAATAAAATATTAAGATTTCTAAACATCATATTAAATATGGGAACAAATTTAGCAACTTTTTCAGAGCTAACTGCAGATATCCCGAATTATTTTCTAACTATTTTAATATAAAAAGCCCCGCTTAATAAAATCAAGCGGGGCACAGATAGAGGGAATTTAAACAAATCTCTTTACTTACTCATTAAAACCAATTTACCTGATTTAAGTCCTTTACCGGTTGCAGTCAATGTTATTTCGCCCGGCTTATCGGTACTTTGGACAATGGCGGTCATCATTCCATTGAAAACTTTCATCTGTGGAAGATGGAAAAGCTCTATTGATGTAGGGTCGCCATTAGCTCCGGCACGATAAGTTCCTGCCCCTTTCACCGAATATTTGATAAGATGTTGAGCATCAGGGCACAAATTACCGTCCTTGTCTACTACTCTTACAGTTACAAATGACAAGTCCTTACCATCTGCCTTGATTTCGTTACGGTCGGCTACCAGTTCGATATGGTCGGGCTTGCCGGCAGTGTGAATTTCCTTTTCGGCAACTGCTTCTCCTTTGTCATTATAAGCCACTACTTTTACTGTTCCCGGTTCATACTTCGTATCCATCCACATCAGGCGATAACGTTGCTGACGTTTAAAGTTGGCTGTAGATGCTGAATCAGCACTATTTTCAGGAGTAACGCTCAAGTCTTTGGTACGCTTACCCTGACTCTTACCGTTGATAAACACTTCTGCCGAAGGATAGTTGGTATAGACAAAAATCGGAGTAACTTCGCCTTCCCGTCCCGGCCATGTCCAATGAGGAAGGATATGAAGAGTCTCTTCATCCTTATTCCAATGGCTGCGGTAGAGATAGTAACGGTCTTTCGGCAGACCGGCAAGGTCAATGATGCCAAATAAAGAAGAGTGACTGGGCCAATCAGTATAATAAGGTGTCGGCTCGCCCAGATAATCAAAACCTGTCCATACAAATTCTCCGATAGCCCATGGTTTGTCATCATGCCAAATCCAGTCGTCTTCGGGCAAGTTAGACCATCCGCAGTGTTCCACATCGTATGATGAAGACTGATGGTCGTCATACTTCTTCATGGCCTGACGCGTCACAGGGAATTTATACACACCGCGAGAGCTGACAGTAGAAGCAGTCTCACTGCCCAAAACAATCTGTTGCGGCAGCTTCTTATAGTTTTCGGGATACTTGTGAGGACGATAATTGAATCCGGCTATGTCCATAGTAGCCGCCATATTATTGTTGACTACAGCATCTGGAGCATCCATACCCTGAGTGACCGGACGGGACGGGTCTTCGCGATGACAGATATCCTGCAACATACGTGAAAGTTTAGGTCCGTTATTTCCATTCCATTGGTCGGGCACTTCATTACCGATACACCACATCACAACACTCGGATTATTGCGATAGTGACGAATAAGATTTACCAGGTCTTTCTCAACCCACTCATCGAATATCTTGTGATAGCCATTCGCCATTTTTGCCGATTTCCATTCATCAAATGATTCCGGCATCAACATCATACCCATTTCATCACACGCCTCTACCAGTTCAGGAGCAGGCATATTGTGAGAAGTACGGATGGCGTTACAGCCCATATCCTTCAAGATACGGATTTGGCGGCGGATGGCCGCATCATTTACCGCTCCTCCCAAAGGACCTAAATCATGGTGATTACAAACGCCTTTGAATTTTGTCAGTTTACCATTCAGGAAGAAGCCCTTGTCAGGGATAATCTCCAATGTACGGATACCAAAACGAGTCGTATATTCATCCTTCAATGTCTCTCCATCGTATACTTTGGAAACTGCGGTATACAATGCCGGATTTTCAGGTGACCATAAAGAAGGACGGTACACAACAAAATTCTGATTAAAGAAATTCCCGTCCAGTTTATCTCCCGGTCTGTCATCCGAAGAAATTCTCTTTCCTTCGGGGTTCAGAATTTCAGTTACAATACGGTAATTACCGACGTTTTTTCCTTCAGGCATCACTAAATCGGTCTTCACATTAACTCTTGCGAAACCGTCCTCTACAACGGGAGTTGTGATAACCGTTCCCCATGTGGGAATATGTACATCTTCTGTCACCACCAAATGTACATTGCGATACAATCCTGCCCCGGGATACCAGCGTGAAGATTCACGTTCGTTTTCCAGGCGGACTGCCAGTTCGTTTTTCTCTCCCGGTTTCAGATAAGGAGTGGCATCCACATAAAATGAATTATAGCCATAAGGCCAGTATCCTGCCTCTTGTCCGTTGATATATACACGGGCATGACTCATGGCACCGTCAAATATCAATGTAGCTTTCTTGCCTTTCTCAAAAGAAGGAGCATCAAAATTGAGACGATACCACCCTGTTCCCACAAAAGGAAGCCCGCCGGTACGTCCGGCATGTTCCATTGCTTCTGTTTGTCCGTCCTGGGTAATTGCCATCTCCTGCTTATCATTATTTATACTGAATGGCCCGTAGATAGCCCAGTCGTGAGGGACGGTGACATTCTGCCACTTGGCATCATTAAATCCGGGCTTCGCAAAGTCTGCATTGTCTTCACGAGTGAACTTCCACCCTTTTTCAAAGGTCTGCTCGGTTCTTACCTGCGCTTGCATGAAAGCAAGGGAACAGATAGCTCCCAATGCGGCACATAAAAATCGTTTAGTATTCATAGTTTTTCTTATTTATTGATATGGTCTGTAACAACAAAAGTAATCTCTCCCGCCTTTATCAAGTCATCATGAGAAATAAGGTATTTGTTCACTTTCTTATTTCCTAATCTGATTTCCTTGATGTAATCTCCATGGCCTTCTTTTTTGATAACCAGTTTATCTTTACCCCAATATTCAGGGTCAAGCTTAATAGTTACCTCATCAAAAGTCGGAGTAGTTAATGTATATTCGGGTACACCGGGACAATCAGGATACAATCCCATCATGCTGAAGATAGCCCATGCAGACATAGTACCTGTATCATCATTTCCGGGAATACCGTCGGGTTTGGTAGTAAAGTGTTTGGCCAACAACTCTTTTACCAATTTCTGGGTACGCCATTCTTCGCCTTTGAAACGGCTGAATAAGTACGGATAAGCAATGTCGGGTTCGTTGGCGGGATCATAATTTCCTTCATCGAACACACTTTGCAGCTTATCTACGAACTTCTTGTCACCGCCCATCAATTTTGTCAGCCCTTTAATATCATGAGGAACAAAGAATGTGTAATTCCATGCATTTCCTTCATGGAAACCGGGACTGGGTGCAAAGTTTGCTCCTTCTTTGGGATCGAACGGTTCATAAAACCTGCCTTCCTTCGTAATGGGACGAAGAGTACCAAACTCTTTGCAGAAATAATTCTTATAACCCATGGAACGTTTGCGGAACAACTTGGCATCTTCTTTCTTTCCCAATTCTTCAGCCAAAGTAGACAACGCATAATCTGCCACATAATATTCCAGGGCATGTGAAACAGAATTATCATATTGGCTTTCCATCGGCACATATCCCTTTGCCATATAGTCATCATTATCCGGGCGCATCAGGTTATCCTTACCCGGGGTAGTGGCCGACTTATACATTCCTTTATATGCCAAGTTGATGTCGAAGTCCTGAAGACCTTTCATCCAACTGTCCACGATAACCGGAATAGAAGGATCGCCTTCCATTGTCAGTGTCTCACGTCCGTAAAGTTCCCATTTGGGAAACCATCCATGTTCCTTATACATGCCGAGCATGGTATGAATCATATCCATCTGGCGCTCAGGATACACTAATGTCATCAGTTGGTGTACGTTGCGGTATGTATCCCACAATGAAAATACAGTATAACGATTACGGTTGGTAGTCAGAATCTTATCGCCTTCCATCTGCGGATATTGACCGCTAACGTCCTGAAGGATATTCGGATGAATAAGGGTATGATACATGGCTGTATAGAATACTCCTTTTTGTTCTTCAGTTCCGCCTTTGACTGTGACACGTGAAAGGTCATCATTCCACATCTTACGCGCTTCGGCACGCAGCTTGTCAAAGGTGGTTCCGAACGGTTGCTCCTTTTCCAGATTCAAACGTGCATTTTCAATGCTCACAAAGGATACCCCCATGCTGACTTCTATCGTTTCGCTCACTGTCGAGTCAAAAGTAAACCATGCACCGACATCGTCACCACTCATTTCCTTTGTATAGGAAGTGTAAAGTTTATACTTGCCTGCCGTGTCATCCCACTGTGCTTCCACACCCATCGGACGCATCATTTTCCAGTAGCCGCGCTTTGCCGGAACTTTATTAATGCGCATCACAAAATATATCGGGAATACAGCTTGCGGATTATAACAAAAAGTACCCAGCAATTTGGTTCCTTCAATCTCACGGTCATTGACAAAACGCACTGTAGCACCACTCTCGTTTGTCAAGCCTTCACCCAAATTTAATAAGATATTGCTTTGTCCTGCCGGAAAAGTGAAACGTGCCATACTGGTGCGGGGAGTAGCAGTCACTTCGCACTTCACATTATACTTATCCAATACATTGGTATAATAGCCGGGAGTAGCCGATTCATTGCTGTACACACTTCCGTAAGTATTAAAATCAACATTCAGCTTTCCGGTGGTCGGCATCAGCAACAAAGAGCCTAATTCGGGGCAACCCACACCACTCAGGTTGACATGAGCAAATCCCGTCATATACTTATTATTAAACTCGTAAGGAGTAGACCACCAGGTACTATCCTTGTTAATCTTATTTTCGGGAACAGCCCCCAACACATTGAGAGGTGTGACCGACATCATTCCCTGCGGACAAAGCGCACCGGGATTAGTTGTCCCATAATTAGTAGTCCCCACAAAAGGATTTACATAATCGGCCGGTTCTTTTTGCGCCATTGCAGTCAGCAAAGAAAACAATGCGGCACCGGTCAAAATACTCAGTTTTCGTATCATAGTCATTTATTTAATTACAACTTCATCTGTAAACAAGAAGCCACCAAACTCGCCGGAAGTTGCCTGATAACGTACATAACGTCCCTTTGCATTACCTTCCCAACCAAAATTAGTAAAAGTTACCTTATCATCTTTCACTACTTTATGCTCGATATGCTTCAATTCTGTAAAATCTTTACCATCATCGGATATAGAAATTATCACTTCGGCAGGCATAAATACCTCCGGTCCGCAGACCTGCATAAAGTCTGCACCGATAAAATGAAGTTCCGTTTCTTTTTCCAAATCAATCGTAATATCCATTCTTTTCTTGTCAATGAAACCTTGCCAACGCTTATCACCATAGGTCCATCCGCCACGGACACCATCGACCAAGGCCGTATCTCCCCCCGCAGCATATCCGGGATAATAAGCCGCATCAAGACCATAAGTCACTTTTTTCCCTACTGCCAAATGTTCCACCGGCTTATCAGCTCCGGGACGATTACCGATTTCGTTCTTAAGTTCAAAAGAATTATAACCGGATTTTTTCAATTCTTCCACTGCTTTTAAAGCCCGTACATGGAAGTCTTCATAATTCTTCTTTGACGGTGCACTCCAGGCCACTTCCGCCAATGCAAGAACACGGGGATAAATCATCATTTCAGCATGCTCGGGTGTCGGAATATATTCTGTAAACAGATTTGCCTGCACACCATACACCAGTCCCACCTTTTCGGCACTTAATGTATCAGGAACAGGATTGAACGAATAGACTTTGGATAAAGGCAGATAGCCTCCGATAGCCTCGGGCTGCGAATCCGGTGCATCTTGATAAGAATCAAAATAACAGAATTCACCCGGAGTCATAATAGCCTTATGACCGGATTCCACTGCTTTCATACCTCCTTCCGTTCCACGCCATGACATGACTGTAGCATTAGGCGCCAGTCCTCCTTCAAGAATTTCATCCCAGCCCAACAGTTTACGGTTATGGCCATTCAGAAATACTTCAATGCGATGAATCAAATAACTCTGCAATTCATTCACATCTTTCAGACCTTCTTTTTTCATCCGTGCCTGGCATAACTTACAAGTCGGCCAAGATGCTTTACCTGCCTCGTCTCCACCAATATGGATATATTCGGACGGGAATAATTCCATCACTTCCGTCAGTACATTTTCCAGAAACTCAAAAGTCTTTTCATTGCCCACACAGAAATCAGCCTGCTTATAGGGTTCATGTGTACAGGACAGTTCGGGATAAGCAGTCAATACTTCTTCCGAATGTGCCGGCATTTCTATTTCAGGAATGATAGTTATATAACGAGATTCGGCATAAGCTACCAATTCACGGATATCCTCTTTGGTGTAATAACCTCCATAAGCATTCTCACTACCTTCTTCACTGTATTGGCGACCATTGTTCCACCACTCTTTCCAGGTGGGGAATTCACGCCACGCAGCAAACTCAGTAAGACGGGGATATTTATCTATTTCAATACGCCATCCTGCCGCATCAGTCAGATGTAAATGGAGACGGTTCAGTTTGTAATAGGCAAAAGCATCAATCTGCTTCTTCACAAAATTCACATCAAAGAAATGACGGGAAACATCGAGCATCATACCACGATAGGCAAAGCGCGGCTCATCGGTAACGGTTCCTACCGGTAATTCCTTTTTTTCATTCACCATTTGCAGGAATGTCTGCACACCATAAAAAAGTCCCGCACCCGAAGCAGCCCGGATTTTCACCTGCTTCGGAGTTACTTCCAGCACATATCCTTCGGACGAAGTAATATCCGGCAAACGGTCTACTTGTTGAAGAATGACAACATTGTCGACTACTTCTTCCAAAGCAGCATCCAATTGAAAAGGAGAGCCGGCGATATAATCTGCCAGTCTCGTTTTATCCTCCTGAGGTGCATCTATCCATAATTTTGTTTGATCATTCAATTGAAAAGCACCCTTCTGCAAGTCTGCACTCAATGGAACGGGAATCACAGAAAGTGTCTCTTTCTGTTCCTTGGCGCAACCCGCCAGCAACAGGCTCACCGCCACACTTGCCAATAGTGTAAGTTTCCTCATTTTCTATTCTCTTTAATTCTATTTATTTCATTGGTACGAATACCCGGTTTCAATTCACCATTAATTATATAAGCATAAACTCCGTCAGCAACCAAAGCAGCTCCTGCACGTGCTCCCTGTTCATATTCGCCCAAAGAGCTCCATTCATCTTTTGCAGGATAATAAAGCAACAGATTCTTATTGAACTGATACCACTCCGCCGGATGTGACAGATATTCTTTTCCCGAATAAGTGCCCTGCAAAGCTTTCAGGAATATATCCTTGTTGACACCGCCAATACATAAAATGGCTTCTTCTCCCCAAGGAACGGCTGCTCCACCTCCCAATGAAATGCTTTTTCCTTCTTTATCGACCGGAGTCGCTACCGAAGTCCATACTCTCGTCTCGGGCGAATATACATAACCGTCCACAGACAAGGTTGCTTCGCGCCCATCTGCTGCCGGGGCAAAGCCTCCCCAAACATAAAGTTTTCCCCCTTGTGCCGCGCACACCGGTTGAACTCTCGGCTCGCCGGGCACACCGGGCTCTTTCTGCCATCCTTTATCCATATTTGACAAATCAAGCGAATACATATCCGCAGAGGGAACACCATTAACGTTTCCTCCTACGATATAAAGCAAATCACCTATTAAAGCACCTGCCATATTATCGATAGTCATGGGTAAAGAAGGTAAAGTGTCAGTTACCAAGACGTCTTCTTGCAAAGATAAAAGAAATACATCAGATATACTACCATCAGCAGTAGTTCCTCCAACACAAATTAACCCTTTTTGTGTAGAAATAGTTACTCCATACGCCGATGCTACAGGCAAAAAGCCAACTTGCTTCCACCGGAAGGCTGTATCTGATGATAAAGGTGTAGCATAAACTTCATTATAAAAAACCTTTTTTCCGCCATCGGCAACAGGAATATCCGGGAAATTACATCCACCTGCCATTATTAAACGGTCTTCTGTTATTCCTGCATATAAAGCAGAAACTCCCTTGAGAAAAGCGGCATTCCCCGAAGGGAAGCCGTTCATTTTCTCAAGAGATATTTCAGCACCTGACGTATCAGTGTGGTGACATGCACTGCATACCAATAAGCCACCCACTAATACAGCCAGCAATTTTCCATATAGTTGTTTCTTCGTCACACAAGCTATGAATTAATCAGTTCAACGAAATCTCATCTACAAACAGAAAAGCAGGATTTCCTTTACCACCGTGCCAGGCAGGAATACTATGTTCCGTCAAAGCAGTCACTTTGACATAACGGGCTGTAACCGGTGAGAATGTCAAAGTATGGTTAAATACTCCGTTTTTGTCATCCTGCTTCATGGCCGGATATTTTTCCGAAGCAACTTCTTTAAAGTTCTGACCGTCTTCGGATACCGCTACAGAAAGAGCACGGGCATCAAATACCCAGTCACCCTTTTCTACACAGGTAGAAATAGAAGCACTTTGAATTTCGGTCGGTTCTTTCAGATCAATCACTGCCTCCATATCATTTTTATAGAAAGCAATCCAACGTCCTGTCTTGTAATTTCCATTACCTTTCAATCCATCTACCAAAGTGGGAGCGCCGTTAAATTCATATTGTTTATTTACCGGTTGCAACATAGTAACAGGCTTCATGCTTGCCTTGTTGAAAGCTATATCCTCTTTCACAATGCGACTGTTTCCTGTAGGACGAACTGCCACAGCTTGGAAAGTACAGTTTTCTTTGAGTTTCAAAGGTTCTGTATACTGTGCCGATGCTGCGGTCGGTTCACTACCATCCAACGTGTAATAAATCGGACAATTATCAATAGTGGACAAAGTCACATCCAATGTTCCATCCTGCGGATTAGGAGTGAAAACAGCATTTACATCAAATACATGAGTAGCATAATTATACTTATATACATCATATACATCTACCAATCCAGGCAAACGTTTCAAGAAGTCTTCATAATTCTTCTTCGCAGGCATTGTCCATTGCACTTCTGCCAGAGCAGCCATACGGGGCAATTCCATATATTCTACCTGACTGAAAGTAGGAATATATTCAGTCCACAAGTTAGCCTGTACACCTTTTATATACTTTTGTTCTTCAGGAGTGAGGGACTTAGGCATCGGTTCATAAGAATACACTCTTTCGATGGGCAGATAACCACCAATGGCCTCCGGCTCATTCTCAACATCTTTAGACTGATAGTAGTCAAAATACAGATAAGTATTCGGTGACATAATTACATCATGGTGCTGTTTGGCAGCCTCTATGCCACCTGATTCGCCACGCCATGACATAACAGTTGAGTTAGGAGCCAATCCACCTTCCAAAATCTCATCCCAGCCTATAATCTGACGACCTTTATCATTCAAGAACTTCTCTGCATGAGTAATAATGAAACTCTGTAAATAAGCCTCTGCAGAATGCTTCTTATCGCCTTTTATACCCAATGCCTTGATACGTGCCTGACATTTCGGACAAGTCTTCCAACGCACTTTCGGACATTCGTCACCACCTACATGAATATATTCAGATGGGAAAATCTCAATGATTTCACCCAACACATCGTCAATAAACTTCAGTGTCTCATCATTTCCGGCACACAGTACATCATCCGATATACCCCATATTTTCCATACTTCATACGGACCGCCTGTACATCCCAATTCCGGATAAGCAGTCAAAGCAGCCTGCATGTGTCCCGGCATATCGATTTCGGGAATAACCGTAATGTGCCGGTCGGCAGCATAAGCTACGATTTCTTTTGCTTCTTCCTGAGTATAGAAACCACCATAAGGCTGGCCGTCATATTTACCTGTATTATGTCCGATCACAGTCTCTGTTCTCTTTGAACCGATTTCTGTCAATTCGGGACGACTCTTAATTTCAATTCTCCATCCCTGATCATCAGAGATATGCCAGTGAAAACGATTGATGTTATGCAAAGCCAACATATCAATAAAACGTTTCACCGAGTCAACCGGGAAGAAATGACGAGACACATCCAAATGTGCTCCACGATAAGAAAAACGGGGATAGTCACTGATTTCTACTGCAGGAAGGGCTATATCCATACCTTGCACCACCGGAATAGACTTACGCAAAGTTTGGATACCATAAAATACTCCGGCTTCTGTCGGACCGGATATCACCACATTAGCATCCGTTACTTTTAATTGATAACCTTCAGGATTTTCCGAACTTCCCCCCAGTTGCAGAAGAATTCCCTTGCCTTCCGTACCGGCTTGTACGCTCAGGCTCTTTCCGGTCAAATCTTTGATATAACTTGCCAAAAACTCTGCATTCTTTTGCATCCTCTCATTACCTTCGGGATACATAATCTTTGTACCGTCCGACAAAATGAACGGAGCAGCCTGTTCCATTACCGAGATTTCCTGCGGTAACGGGACAACCTGATAATTTGCTTCTTTTACTTGTGTGTTGCAGGATACAAGCATTAAACCTGCCACAGACAGCCCTGCCAGGCTCATTAAATGTTTCATAATATATATAATTGATTAGTTAGTATCACTCAATTGATGGATACGAATATCCAATTTTCCATCTTTCATCAGTTCCTCCGAAGTAACTACCACTTTCTTCGTTTGTCCCGGCAACAGGTCGAAGAAATTATCAGAGAACCTTGCTCCCTGAAGAGAAGATACTGTCAAGGAATTGGAATCTGACTGCTTGGGGATTTCAATAAACACATCCCTTGCCAACTGTTTGGAAGACAGTGTTATCTCACACTTTCCATCCATTTGCTTTACCTTGTAGCATATATCCGCCTTGGGCAAATCCTGGTCTTTGGCGAAATTGAAATAAAAAGTTTCTTCGGACAATACTTCTCCTTTCTTGTTTTTCAGTGTCATCAATAAGAAAGTATTCCTTGGATTAGGAGTCATTCCCTCGTACTTCTCCTTATGATATAAGGTAGAAGCATTAGCGGGCACTTCCCCTTTTATCTCTTTTTTCTTTAATACTTTTCCGTCAAAATCCATCAGACGCAACTGAAGGGTTACATCTTTATCGGCTTCCAGCTTGTCGGACATTACATAGATATTCAAATCATCCCCTTCTTTTATTGCATCTACCAATACCGGAGCGAAAGCCCTCTTTGCCTGATAGTGCATGGCTTTCCAGTTTCCATAATAATCGATGCTCGACCAAGAAACAACCGGCCAACTGTCATTCAACTGCCAATAAAGCGTACCCATACAATAAGGACGGTTGCGGCGATGGGCCTCCATTCCATGACGCATTCCTTGTCCTTGTAATACCAAGCCCAAATACACCAGTTGTTCAAAGTCTTCGGGAACTTTATAATACAGTCCCATGGTCTTTTTTATCAAGAAGTTACCGATAGACGCCTTCTGATGAGCATTCATCACTTCCGATTCCAATGCATAATCTTCGGGTGCAGCGAAAGTGGCAATGGTCTTCATTTCCGGGAATGCCTGAAAACCATACTCGCTCATAAAGCGTGGAATCTCGGTATCGAAACTCTCAAAAGGCTTCTGTCCATACCAAGTGCCCCAATTATGGCTGTCGGCTATCTTCCAACTTTCCGGACGCCCCCAGTTGGCTTCGTAAGGAGAGCCATGCATATAAAAACGATCCGGGTCAAGTTCCTGTACCTTGCGAGGCAGCAATTCACGGAACAGTTTGTCGTATCCTCGCTTCATACCTTCCATGATGGCAGGGTCGGTATATTTCTTGTCCCATCCCCAATAGCGCATTCCTTCATAGATTTCATTATTTCCACACCACATGGCCAAACTTGCATGATTGCGCAAACGCTTGATATTGTAGTCGGCTTCCGCCTCCACACGCTTCAAGAAAGCAGGATCCGACGGATAAGTGGTACAAGCAAAAATGAAGTCTTGCCAAATCAGGATACCGTGTTCATCGGCTTCCTTATAAAAAGCATCATCCTCATACACACCGCCCCCCCATACACGAAGCATGTTCATATTGGCCTCTTTCACATCCTTGAATAATCGGTGATAGCGTTCAGGCGTGACATTGGGCAACAAAGCGTCATCGGGAATAAAGTTCGCTCCCTTAGCAAACATCGGTTTACCGTTTACCTCAAAATAAAAAGATTCACCTTGGGCATCTTTCTCCTTCACTACACGGATATTGCGTAGTCCGATACGTTCCTGCTTGGAAGCAATCACTTTGCCATCCACCTTTACCTGAGCTTCAAAATCATATAAAGCAGGTTCGCCCCAACCATTCGGCATCCAAAGATGAGGATTGCCGATTTCCATAGGTATATTGATTTCATTCGCACCCGGTTGCAGAGTCACTTCTTTCTGCTTCGTTGTCTTTTCACCGTCTTTATAGGAATAACTCACGGTCACTTCCGCCTTTTGAGGAGTAGAAGTGATATTATTTATTGCCAACTGATTCTCAACCTTCGCCAATTCCTCAGTTACCGATGCTTGACGCACATAATAATCCTCAATAGCTGCCACATCATAATAAACCAAATGTACGGGACGCCATATACCACTGGTAGTCAACCGAATGCCCCAATCCCATCCATAACTGTAAGGTGCTTTACGGGTATAGATGCTGACACGCTTGTCACTATGGTCATTGTCTGCCGGATAGTCAAATCCGTTTGTTTCCCATTGCGGTAATGCCTGTTTGATGGGTGAATGGAAATAAACCTGCAGACGGTTTTCCCCCTTCCGCAGTACCTCTTTCACAGGAAGCGTATAACCGACAAACATATTGTCTGTACGTTCCAATAAAGAACCGTTCAGATAAATATCAGCATAAGTATCCAGTCCTTCAAATTCAAGGACGGCTGCTTCACGTGCCAGTTGCTCGTCCGTCACATTAAAAGTAGTCCTATAAGTCCAGTCTTCATTTTCCACCCACTGCACTTTCTCTTCATTCTTTCCATAAAAAGGATTGGGAATCATGCCATGATTTATTAAATCCTGATGTACTGTTCCGGGAACTTTTGCTGGAAGCCACTCGCTTTTTCCGACCTGAGAGAATTCCCATCCTTTATTCAGGTTTATCTTCTCAGGCTCCTTATATTCCTCGGCACCTAATATCATCGGGATGCATCCCATCATCATTAACATTCGCAATTTTCTCATATCTTACATCTTTTTATCGTTCCAATGGGGAAGCACAAAGCTTCCCCTATCGTTATTTCACATCCGAACGGAACGTTGAAGCCGGCAACCCTGCACCATTCACCAAATTGGCACGAGTAAACGGTTGCCAACCATAACGCACTATTGTCGGCTCTTTTACTTTATCACTCCATACTTTTAACTCACCGTTCACAACGGCTGCTTTTGCCGGATAAAATATTTGATCGTCTCCGGACAGCTCAAAGGTACGAATTTCATTGTTATCTGATGCATGAAGACCCTCAGAATAATCAAAAGAAATATAAGCTGCCCCATTTTTAAAGGAAACAGACTTGAAAAGCGGTCCCGAAGGCACTACATTTTTATAATTATAAGTCTTGTTTAAAGCCCAAACAGCCAAACGTTCCCCTACTTCCTGCTTATGCGTAGGATGTACGTTCAAAGAGTCACCTTTATCTGAAGTCACTGCCATTCCCGTATGGGGTATTTGTGTCAGGAAACGACGTTGGCTGTCACGAAACCAAGGCCATGACGGACGGTCAATACTTGATAACTGTACATAATAAAAAGGTAACTCATTATCTTCCCAATTCTTGCGCCAACTGTCCACTAATAATTTAAACAGCTTTTCGTGCGCCTCACGATTATGCGCATTCGATTCTCCCTGATACCAAATAATGCCTTTAATGGGGAATTGTTGCAAAGGAAGAATACCCGATTCATACAGATAACAAGGTTCATAGGGATGACGCTGCAACTTATCGGTTGACTTTTTAACATTGAGAGCAGCACGTCCACGCACCCAGTCTTGGATAAAATCATTTTTAGTCCAATTACGCAAAATAGCCGGGAAATGATATTCCAACGAACTGCGGTCTATCCATGCTTCAGTGGGTGAGCCACCGATGGCATTACAAATCAATCCGACAGGCACTTGCAAACTGTCCTGCAACATCTTACCGAAATAATAAGCCACAGCAGAAAAATTACCGGCTGTTTGCGGAGAGCAAACCGTCCACTCCGTATCCTTATAATATTGCAAATGATTCAATGAATCAAGAACGGAAGCATTCCATTCGACGGCATCCGTGCGCCAACGCGCTTTCATATCAAAAAGACGGATATTATCATTGGCAGCCTTAGCGACATCACGCTTGGCTGTTGCACTCCAGTTTAAATAGAATTCCATGTTGGACTGCCCGGAACAAAGCCAGACTTCCCCGGCCAATACATTACCGTAAGTCAGTTTTTGTTTACCCGAAGAAACAACCAATGTATAAGGGCCTCCCGCTTTTAAAGACGAAAGAGTGACCGACCATTTACCATCCATACCCGTTACAACTTTTTGTTTCTGATGCGCAATGGATACAGTTATTCTATCACCGGCATTGGCAGTCCCCTGAATAGTCAACGGTTTTCCGTGTTGCAACACCATATTGTCTGTATACAACGGACTCATCCTCAATCCGCCGAAATCGCCGGTAATACCTTCATATACGGTCTTAGCCAGTATTTCAGCTCCTTCTACATTGGGATGAACAGCATCCGGCAACATAAACGGATAAGGGTACAACGGTGCATGGAAATCAATCAACTGAACACCGGCATATTTAGCAATATTCTCGATAGCCAATTGTATTTCATCATGCCAATCACGTGTACCAGACTCAAAACGGGGATGGCGATCGGCAATCGGGGTAAGACGCGCAATCAAGATACGGCATCTGGAATTAGCCACACGAAAAGAATCTATCAACGCCCTATAATCTTGAATAAAGAAATCACGATAATTAGGCCAATCCCGAGGATCTGTATCGTTAATACCCAAATGGATAACAACGATATCACCGGCAAAATCAATAGCTTTATGATATTCCTCCTGCTGCATATAAGGGCGATGACCTTTGTTCAACAAAGTAGCACCGGACTTTCCAAAGTTACCAACCACATAATCATCCCCCAGCATTTTCTGTAACTTCGCCGGATAAGCATTGGTTTCACGGTCGGGCAATGTATAACCATAAGTAATACTATTACCCACACAAGCAACTTTGATTTTTTTCTGTGCAAAAAGAGTAACACAGAAACAGAGACTTACAAAAAGTATCAGTATCTTTTTCATTTCTTGTTAACATAAGGTTTCACAATATCACGCCATAACAGGTAACCTTTTCCCAATAAATGCAGACCGTCATTGGTATATTGAGGATTCATCTTTCCGGTAGCTCCATCCACAAAGTGGCTATATAAATCGATATATGTAACCCTCTCCTTCTCTGCCAAAGGTTTCAGCAAATCGTTTATCTGCTTCACAACTTGCCAACGAGAGGTATGTCCGCCAAACATACCGTAACAATCATTGACAGGCAATACACTTTGCAAATATAATTCAGTTTTCGGAGATTCTGCCTTTATTTTCTTTACAATCATTTCGATTCTTGCAACAATTGTATCAGCCGATGTTCCTCTCGATACGTCATTAATGCCTATTAAAAGAAATATTTTAGCCGGCTTTCCCTTTATAATAGGATCAAGACGATCGTATACTCCCATACAAATATCGCCACTGATTCCCCTGTTTTTCACATGAGAATTCTGGAAAAGCTCACCCCACTCGCATCCGTTAGTTATGCTATTGCCCAAAAAGATAATATCTCTCGAAGTAACCGGAAGTTCTTCGAATAAAGTTGCACGTTGCTCATAGAATGTAGAATATTTACGTTCCTGGGCAAATTGGGGCAGTGCAAGGAAAAGCCCCAATAAAAGTAAAGCAATGTTTTTCATTTTATAGTTGTTTTTCAGGTGAATAAATTAATCCTTCTACTGCTTTTTCACCATCCGGAGTAACAAAGACGGTAGTAAACATCCATTTGACAAGACGCGTTTCGTCCATTCCAAACTTACCTATCGGCAACTTCAGGAGTACTTTGTTCCAACCTTTATTTAAGTGGACAAGCAATGGAGGACGCACCACACAATTTTCATTTCCCAAAGGTACTTCATTACTTTTTACCCGGTGAGTAGCTGTCCACACAGGAGGCATTATTTCTTTATCATTAATCCATATTCGACTGCCTTTATAATCCCACTTTCCCTGTAATGGAGCCAGGTCCATCTCAGAACGACTATAATTCTGAAACTCAGCCCACAGCCCCACTTCCTGGTCTTTGGGAGAATAAACCCATGTATAAGCATAGGAAGTATGATTTTCTTTAGGGTCTTTATAAAAGGCCGGTACCATTGTTCCCCAAACATGGCGCAGATAAATACCGGCACCAATAGCTTTGCGTGTTCCGTATGTTTTTCCTTCATACTCATAAGACTCCTTCAACTCCTGCTCCGGGGGGAATACTTTTGACAGGTCCCCACCGTTAGGAAAAGCATCAGTTATATTCCATTTGACATCAGTCTGTTTCACATAAGCAAAAGGATATCCTTTGAATGTATGTTCTTTATGCCATAACATACGATTTTCAAAATCAACAAATTCATGGAATGTCTCTGTATCTTCGGCAGGAAGCATCGTTCCATTCCCATCGAAATATTCTGTTCCGCCACCTCTCCATGCACGTTCTGCAATGGCAAGCATACTGGGATAAAATCCGTTTTGGACAATCATATCTTCTTCTTTTGAAATCATCCGATCGTTCCATATTGCCAATATAGTACCGGCTATATCATCACTCCCTTCCACCTTATTATATATACGGCTGTTATACAGGGCGACCAAATCGGCAAATGTATCAAAGTGATTCAAATAATGAAATTTGGAATCAATGGCAGGAATTCCCGGTTGAGCCTTTCCACGATAGCTCCACAAGTGAGTCATATCTATTTCTCCCGGCTTATAATGCCAACCGGGATTCCAAGAAATCACCTTCTTTCCTTTTGAACGTACATAAGATACCATTTCGGGAACAAAATCAGGATTAGTAAATGCTACTTCATCGGTACCTATATGCAAATAAGGTACATCAAAAGTTTCACAAACTTCATCTATTAAGAGTTTCAAGATTTTCATACCTTCAGGACTCTGCATATCATGACGGAAAGTACGAATAAAAGCTGCACTATGCCCCGGCATATCTATCTCGGGAATCAACATGACTTGATGTTGCTTACAAAAGTCCACCAACTCACGTGCTTCCTCTAATGTATAGTACTTACCCGGCATACGGACTGTATTAATACTGTCATTCAGCATCGGGAATATCTTACTTTCCAAACGCCATGCCTGATTTTCAGTAAGATGCCAATGAAACACATTGATTTTAAAACGAGATAATATCTCTATTTCACGCTTTAATTCTTCCACTGAAATATAACTGCGACCTACATCCTGCATAAAGCCACGGATTCGGAAAGCCGGCCAGTCCACAATCTCACAACCGGCAAACAGACTTTTCTTTCCCTTTTTCTTTTCTAACTGACGAAGCGTTTGCAAGGCCCAATACACCCCACGTTCCGTAACAGCCTCTATCTTTATCAATTTCCCGGACACAGACAGTCGGTACGCCTCATCCGGATTTAACTTAACTCCATCAATAACCGGAAGAAGTTCTACTTTTATCTCTGCGGCAGCTTTATCCGCCAATTCTCCGCCGGCATTCACAATAAAAGCCTCCCACTCCGACTTCAGAACCGGAGTAGAAAGCTTTACCTTTCCCATTGCAAACGACTTATCCGTTACTTTATAATTCTGTGGCATAGGAAGTAACGGATAAGCATTTGTCTGTGCCATAGTCATGGCACAGACAAATATCATACCTATGAGACAGGTTAATCTACATTTCATTTATTTAGTCTTGATAATATCCTTCAGTTTAATAGCCTGAAAAGTCATATGAGCTACACTACTTTCATATAATATACCTACTGTTTCTTTATCAATCATAGTCAGGCAAGAATATCCCCAGCCCCAACCGGCATCCAACAACAATTGATTTTCGGGCAACCAAGTCACTCCACCATCAAGACTTGCCTTAATTGTGATACTATGACGATTCTTCGTATCGTTCGGATTAGAGAACAACAGAATATCTTTACCCAGCACATTATCTTTGGCTTTCACACTAATCAAACTCGCCATACATACCGGTTCCTGCAAAGAAGTACGAGAAGACACGTGTTCTTTCCAAGTTTTACCCATATCGGTAGTAGTAGAAACTGCACGACTTCCACCACGATTATCACGCATATTCAGCATTAATACCCCCGGTTCTATTTCAGCAACTTGTGATTCTGTCGTATTGGTACGCGCCAATGAACTGATATGCCAAGTTTTTCCATGGTCTTTACTATAGATAATACCTGCATTGGGAATTCTATCACTTCCGATATACTGGCTGGCAAATACCAACGTACCATCATCCATCGATATACCTCTACCCGGACCTTGCAACAAGAAATACCAAGAAGGATCTTTTACCTGTTCCGTAATATTTATCGGTTCAGACCAAGTTTTACCATCATCGTCACTCTTCACCAACATAAGTTGTGCTGTGTGGTGCATATCCATTCCCGGTTGAGAATTCCACCAAGCACGTCCGTTACCCATTCCGTGTGTCCATGCTGCTATAATCCAGATAGTACCGGTTTTCCTATCCACCAAGATAGCAGGGTCTCCCACACCATTCTGAGCTTTTGGCAAACCTTCATGTTCGCCGAAAGACATCGGGATACGCATCTTTTCCCAAGTCTGTCCGCCGTCTGTACTTCTGCTCAACCCTATTTCTACATATTCTTGCAAGTCTGCGCTGTTGTTGTGGCGAACATCATATACACCAAGCAACGTACCTTTATTAGAAGTTGCCAATCCCGGAATACGATAAGCTGCTACCCCGTCATCGCCGGCATGACGAACACCAACTCCCATATAGTGGGTATCAGCTTTGCGCACAACCTTCACCGGAGCAGTCCGATTATCCATCGTTACTCCTGTCATTTCCACCGATACCTTTGCAAGTACAGAAGCTGTTGGTTTCATCTGCAAACTAACCCAAAAATAGTTCACACCCGGATATAATTTTTGGTCTACTTTTAACACAACATCTCTTTTCGGAGCTTTCACTTCCGCTTTCAAAATAGAATAAGAAGGGTTAGCAGCCAATGTTTTACCCGGAGTATTACTTGGAATATAATCAACGGGAGCAAAATAAGTTTTTCCTTTTCTCTCAGAACTTTCTGTTCCGCCATAATAGAGTTTCACTGCCTCTATTTCATTCAGATTCACTTCTTTGCCGAAACTAAGTTTCACATCATTCAACACCTGACTTTGCGTAGCATCTATACGCAAATTAAACAGTTCATTGTCCTGCCGTTCAATCAATACCGGAATACGAGTTTCGCGCACTGCAACCGTATCCTGCTTTTGAGCACTCATCTGTAAAGGAGAGAGGAATAAAAGAATTCCTAACAACCAAGAATTTTGTTTCATAATATTATTATTTAATTATGCGGGTAAAAATAAAATATTTTATTGTAATATGAAAACAAAAAGGTGATTCTTTATCTTTTTATGATAAAAAACCACCTTTATTTTATTATTTAGGCAAGAAATACGGTCAATATCCCGGAGTTTGTTCCAAAGCAGGGTTATTTGTTAATGTATTCTTGTCGATTGGCCACAACAAACGTTGAGGGTAAGAATCATCTGCAGTAGTATACTCAAATACATATTCATCGCCAAAACGACGTAAATCATACCAACGTTTACCTTCGAACATAAATTCCTTATAACGTTCTCTCAATAAAACCTCATTGATACCGTCTTTATCACCTGCCATATTCGGATACCCCATTGTAGCCACATCATAATTAGCCTTATACGCACGGGCACGTATCAAATTGATTTCAGCTGTCGGATCTCCCCCGGTCAATGATTTAGCTTCAGCCAGCATCAATAATAAATCGGCATAACGATATACAGGAAAATCATCAGCAAAAAGTCTTTCCGAAGCTCCTGACGGAGTTGTTCCACGATATTTATAAGGGAAACATCCCACATAATCGTGTGGTGCATCCATTGTAAAGACAGCTTTCAACGTTCCTTGTTTTCTAGTGTCCAAGTTATCAAATTTATCGTATAACTCATTTCTAACAGGATAATACATATTACCATTGAAATTCAACTCAAACTGCCCATCTGTCTCCTTATCATAATAAAGACTCAATGTAGCTCTTTGAGGCACCAGATTATTTCTCCAACTACCGCCAAACAAATCGGTTTCGTTCTGTTTATTATGAATAGTAAAGATTATCTCCTTATTACCTTTATCGTCATAAGCAAACACATCTGTATAATTGGGCATCAAATCAAGAGTTTCTCTGGAGATATGGCTCTGAATATCGGTCAAGGCATTCTGAGCAACTGTAGCATCGGCACTTCCCCCTCCCATCCGGCGACCGGACCACAAATAAACCTCAGCCTTCAGCATCAGCGTTGCAGCTTTCGACCAAAATGTACGTGATTCACGAAAACTGTAATCTGTACCAAAACTATCTTCCGAACTTTGAATATCCGCTTTAATCTTTTCCATTATTTCCGCAGCCGGACTGGCAGCCTTATCCAGTTTCCCTATTTCAAAACCTGTGCTCGGCTGGTCTGTCCAAACCACATCTCCCCATGAACGAAGCAAGTGGAAATAATAGAATGCTCTCAAGCCATACATCTGTCCCAAATAATAAGCTTTATCTGCCTCTTTCAACAAATTCGTATCAGCAGCTTTACTGATAAACAAATTTATCTGATTGATATTACTATATAAACCTGCAAAGTTACTCAGTCCCGGACGTTCCTGACTTAATATATTAGAAGTAATCTCCTCCACTTTATTACTCTCTCCCGTCCATCCGGTAGAAGGATTATAAATATCTGAACGTAATTCTCCTAAAACAAACATATTGAAAGAGTTCTCACGCAAACGACTGTGCACTCCATACACAAATGAAGTAAACTGTCCTTCACTCTCCCACATATTCTTATCGGTAATGCTACTTACCGGCTCCATATCCAAACATCCCGTCATTGTGAAAAGGGAAGCTGTCATAATGGCTAATGATATAATTTTATTTTTCATAAATCGTTATCTTCTTTTATTATAATAAACTTAGAATGATACAGAAGCACCTACCAACACAGTTCTCGGTGTAGGATAACGTCCGGCATCCACACCCGGATAAGTCAACGGGGCTTCAGGAGAAGAACCACTATAACCGGTAATATAGAACAAGTTCTGACCTGTGATATATACAGACGCATTTGTCATTCCCACCTTAGATATCCAGTTAACAGGTAATTTCCAATTCAAAGTTAATTCTCTTAAAGCCAGATAGTCCCCTTTTTCATAGAATCTGGAACTTCTATCATTAACAGAAGTAATATCACTGCCCTTGGTATCACGGTAGATATTCTTTTTATTAGTAGAATCATCATAATAAGATTTCGGCAGATCGGTATTTGTATTCTCTTCCGTCCAAGTCTTCAATCCTTCCTTTATTATATTTTTAAAACCAACAGACTGTCCCAAAGAGCGCATAGCCACCATATTCAAAATGGTATGTCCTAAAGCAAAATCAAATCGTCCATATAAAGATACATTCTTATAAGAAAGCGTGGTAGAGAAACCTCCTGTCCATTTAGGATAGATGTTACCCACCTTCACACGGTCCAACTGATCTATTTTATGATTTCCGTCCAAGTCCGCCCACAAAACATCACCCGGTTCAATGGGTTTGGTCAATCCATATTTCTTTTTATCAGCATCACTGACATTAGGACCATAAAGTCCGGCAATCATATCAATATAATCACCAGCCATAGTATTCACTTCATTCCAGTCACTAAGAATCTTCACTTGTTTATAGGCATAAATATCTCCCATGGTATGTCCTTCCTGATAACCACCTACCCAAATAACCTGTTGTGTTTTAGGGTCGAAAACCTGAGTACCGCCCTGACGGTTGTTCTCATTTCCATTATAAGGAAGTTTAATAATCTTATTATGTACCAATGAAGCATTAAAAGAGAAATCCCAGTTAAAGCCCTTCGGATTACGAATCAAGCTCAAGTTACCTTCCACTTCAAAACCGGTATTACGGAGACTTCCCAAATTTGTTTTGAAAGAATCAAAACCGGTATAGCCCGGCAAATTAACATTAGTCAGCAAATCAGAAGTCGTACGGTTATAATAATCCAATATCAAGTTATAACGATTATCCAAGAATCCCAAATCCAACCCCAACTCAAAGGATTTACTCTTTTCCCATTTCAATTTAGAATTAATAACTCCTGTATTTAAAATACCGGTCGTTCCATTATAAGCAGTCTGCTTATCATAAATACCATATACATCATAATTACCAATACCATTTACATTACCATTGATACCATAGGAGATACGAGGTTTCACGGTAGATACTACTTTTGCCAGCTCGCTATCTTTAAAGAAAACTTCTTCATGCACATTCCATCCGGCAGATACACCGGGAAAGAAGCCCCAACGGTTATCCGACAATTTAGAAATACCGTCATAACGCGCTACAGCAGTAAACAAATAACGACGTTCATAATCATAAGTCACACGTGCAAAACCAGAAGCAATACGATACCCCTGACGATATGAATAAGACCACATATTATCACGGCCCGAAACATTCAATGTCGGTATCTGATCAAAAGGAGCACCATCGGCTGTACCTTTATATTGTAAATATTGATTTTCAAAGTACTCACCTCCCACCATAGCAGAAAGATTATGTTTTTCTTTAAAAGTATCAGTATATTCCAACTGCAAGCTATGTTGTTGCTGAATAGTACGTGTATATTCAAAAGATGCTTTACGCTCCGTATTTTCATTCCAGTAATCACGGTATGCCTTATCAAACGTTTCTTTGGTATAATCAGAATAATACAAAGAACTGTTTTCTCTCAAATACAATTTATCTTTTATCAACTCAAGATCAGCACCGATATTCAATGTAGTGCGGCGAGTGTTATTTTGATTGGTCAGCTTATCAAGCCAATACAAAGGATTACCATCTCGTTTGCCATAACCATAGTTAGGCGAACCATCCGGCAGGTAAGGGTTCCATGTCGGCTCCACACTCTGTAAACGCTCAAACAAGTCGGCCGTATCATCATAATATAATTCCGGAGCTTCCGAAGTAGAAAAATTCACCCCTCCCTTTATATTCAAGATGGGCAATACTTTATAATTACCGTTCAATGTACCACTAAAACGTCTGTACTGAGTACCTTTTACAGTACCGTCTTCCGAATAATATCCTAATGATGCGGCAAAAGTACCTTTTTCATTACCGCCGGTAAAACTCAGATAATGGTCTTGAGTGAAAGCAGGATCTTTATATACTTCATCTCTCAAAGTAGTGCCATAATCCTTAAATACAATTTGCTTACCCGAAATAGGGTCAGTCATTTGTTTCCATCCTTCCTGCAACAAATCTTCATTGCCATCCAGATATCGGATAGAAAATTGTTCTGGGTTATTCTGACCATACACAGCACCATAACCGCGCATACCATCAATTTGTGACAAGCTACCACCCGAATACTGACGTCCCAAACGTCCGTATTTTATGTAGTTTTCGGCATCCATGTATTCATATCCCTTACGGGCAAAGTTCAGACCACCCTTAAATTTATAAGAAATCTGGGCAACTCCTTCTTTTCCTTTCTTTGTCTGCACCAAAATGACACCATTATTGGCACGAGCACCATAAATAGCAGTCGAAGCTGCATCTTTCAATACTTGGATTGACTCGATATCCGCCGGATTGACATCATCCATCGAGCGAACAACTCCGTCTACTACCACCAACGGACTTCCGGCAGATTCAATACCGGCACCACCACGCAGCACAATAGTAGGCGAACTACCCGGAGCACCGGATGTATTCGTCACCCGCAAACCACTGACAGAACCCTGCAATGCTTGTGCCGCATTAGCAATCGCTGCATTCTCAAGTACTTTACTATCCATTTTTGAAATAGCCGTAGTCATAGTGGAACGTTTCTGCTTCACACCATATCCCACAACGACCACTTCATCCAATACTTCAGTATCTTCTTTCAACACCACCTTGTAATGGCTCTGCGCGCCCACCACAATTTGCTGTGATTTGTAACCAAGAAAACTCACTTCCAGTTTTGTACCTTCCGGAACCTGGAGAGTAAAGTTACCATCTACATCAGTTATTGTACCATTTGTTGTGCCCATTTCCAGAACACTTGCTCCGATAATCGGTTCTCCGATAGCATCTACCACCGTTCCCGTTACCGTCTTTGCCTGTGCTAATACACTAATTGAGAAGCATAAGCACATCATTAAAAAGAGAGCCTTCTTCATGAATCTCAGATTTAGTTGATAATTTAATGTTTAAATAAATAAGTTTAATTAATCGTCAGTTTCAAAACAATTACATAATTAAATATTTTAAATACCAGAGCGAATATATACTCATGTTTTTAATATACACAATTCATCAAATAAACAATATTATTTATTAGCATTATTTTTTAAGAAAAAGCTAAATAACAATAGTGTTTTTCAAAAGTTTCATAACTGAATAACTAGAACGAAGAAAAAAGGTTCACAGAAGGAAAGTATTATTTAGAAAAACCTCCTGACTGAAGTTGGTCAGGAGATTGCTAAATTCGTACACCCGATGAGAATCGAACTCATATCGTCGGAACCGGAATCCGGTATTCTATCCATTGAACTACGGGTGCGTTGTTTTAATGAACGCGCAAAAGTACAAAATATATTTTCTTTCTCCTAATAAAAAGCTCACTTTATGAAACAAAATAATATTTTGCTCTATAAAATAAGCTTAAAACAAACAATTTGACTATATTTTCAACGAAAACAGTAGCATTATCACAAATAATACCTATATTTGCGAACTATTAAAATAATTAGAATGATATATAATGAGTTACCTTATTAAACCTGCCAACTATAAACCTTTGCTGGATTTAAAGCAAACAGAGTTGGGTATCAAGCAAATAAAAGAGTTCTTCCAGCAGAACTTATCATCTGAATTGCGCCTTCGCCGTGTGACAGCACCACTATTCGTTTTAAAAGGAATGGGTATCAATGATGACTTAAGCGGAACCGAACGTCCTGTTTCCTTTCCTATCAAAGACTTAGGAGATGCACAAGCGGAAGTTGTTCACTCACTTGCCAAATGGAAAAGACTGACCTTAGCGGAATATAATATCGAACCCGGATACGGAATTTATACCGATATGAATGCCATCCGTGCAGACGAAGAACTGGGCAACTTACATTCACTCTATGTCGACCAGTGGGACTGGGAACGAGTGATTACCAAAGAACAACGCAATGTCAATTTCCTGAAAGAAATTGTCACCCGTATTTATGCAGCCATGCGCCGCACTGAATATATGGTATGTGAAATGTATCCGCAAATCAAGCCTTTCCTTCCTCACAACATCCATTTTATCCATTCGGAAGAATTGCTTCAGATATATCCGGACAAGACTCCAAAGGAGCGTGAACATGCTATTGCACAAAAATACGGAGCAGTATTTATTATTGGTATCGGATGCCGGTTAAGCGATGGAAAAGAACACGATCTCCGTGCACCGGACTATGATGACTATTCTACAGTCAACCCCGAAAATAATTTGCCGGGATTGAACGGTGACCTATTGGTATGGGACAAAGTACTCGACCGTTCGGTAGAACTTTCTTCAATGGGTATCCGTGTAGACAAGGAAGCATTGCTTCGTCAACTAACCCTGAGCGGACAGGAAAAACGTAAAGAACTCTATTTCCATAAACGCCTGTTGGAAGGCACACTGCCCCTCTGTATCGGAGGAGGTATCGGACAATCACGTTTATGTATGCTCTATCTGCAAAAAGCACATATTGGAGAAATTCAAGCCAGCATCTGGCCCGAAGAGATGAGAAAAGAATGCGCACAACTGGGCATGCAACTCATCTGATAAATTAATCAGTCCTATGTTAGAGCACGAATCAGATCGGTTCGTGCTTTTTATTTGTCACATTTACAAAATATTCTTATCTTTAGGGCATATTTAAACTAAAAAGTAATTGGAATGAACGTACAAATAGAAGAAAGCTGGAAGCAACATTTGGCTCCTGAATTTGAAAAGGATTATTTCGTAAGACTCACTAACTTTGTAAGACAGGAATATCAGACTACCACAGTCTATCCCCCCGGAAAATTGATATTCAACGCTTTCAACCTCTGCCCTTTTGACCAAGTGAAAGTGGTGATTATCGGACAAGACCCCTATCATGGTCCCGGGCAAGCACATGGCCTTTGCTTCTCGGTAAACGATGGTGTACCTTTTCCACCCTCCTTACAGAATATCTTCAAAGAAATACAGAGCGATTTGGGAACTCCTATCCCCACCACGGGAAATCTAACACGATGGGCCAACCAAGGAGTACTGATGCTCAACGCCACACTGACAGTACGTGCGCACCAAGCTGCTTCGCATCAACGCCAAGGTTGGGAGGAATTTACTGATGCAGCTATTCGGGCATTGGCAGAAGAAAGAGAGAATTTAGTATTTATCTTATGGGGAGCTTATGCACAGAAAAAAGGAGCATTTATCGACAGAAGCAAACACCTGGTATTGGCATCGGCACATCCGTCACCCCTATCGGCATATAACGGATTTTTCGGAAATAAACATTTCAGCCGAGCCAATGAATATCTGATAGCACATGGGCAACAACCCATACAGTGGTAAATCGTCTTTTAATACCAAGTAACCGAGCTGCCCGTATTACTACGCTGGTCCCATTTCAGTGCATCCGTCAGCAAGTTCGAAGCTGCACGGATACTGAAATTATAAGAAGTAAACGGACCGAACACCAAGCCGCAACTCATATTGAAACAGTGCAAGTCACGACTGATATTCACTGTTGTCATAGACATCTCCTTGGTATTAAAGTCATAACCGGAAGAACAGTTAATATTCCAACGGCTGCCTAATTTAATATTACCCGATACATTCAATGAGTGACTAACCGCATAAGGATAACGCATAGTCTTCTTATTGATTTCCTTCGACCTATCTTCACTGATGCTGTAACTATAACTTAGACTCAAAGACCAGGGCATCTTGAATGCCATATAACCATCGGGATCAATAGCAGCCGCCTCTGTCTTGCGTAAACCGGATTTATCCTCCTCTTCACCATCAGTATTTTCATCATCGTATTGTTCAAGAGCCTCGTTCTCGTTTCCTTTATTCTTATCCTTGCCCGAGTTACTATCATCTTTCGGACCAAACCATTTCTTCCATGTATCATTATTCAATGTGTAAGAGAAAGAACCGCTATATCCCTTAAAACGTCCAAAACGTCCATAAGACCATTCTGTGCGATCATTATCTACCACATTTCCGTTTTCATCAAACTTATAACCATACGTAGCAAATGTTGTATTCATACTGAAAGTATAACTCTTTGTCAGTTTCAGACGCAAATCCATACTCAAATCACTCCACGGACGAGTCTCAGCCGCCGCATTATAAGTAAGCCTTGCCGATAACTGATCAATGAGACTTACCTTCTTTATTGAGTCATTAGCCGTCTTTACTTTCATTTCCACATTATTGTCCAATGAGAAGGTAAAACTCTCCGATTTCCCTTTACCTGGGGGAGAGAATGCCTGACCGGCAAACGGGGAGTATTCCACGGTGCGTACCTCTCCGTTTTCATCTGTATACTGATATGTTTTGTAATATCCATAGCGAGAAGCTCCGAAATCAGGAGCATAATTAACTGAAACAGATGGAGTCACGACATGGCGGATGGCCTCAATCTTATCGCCAAACAGTTTCTTCCAAGGCTTATACATACCATAAAGTTTCGTATTCACCTGAATCCCCATTCTGTAATCATATACACGACTAAAACCATTAATGGTATCCCTTTTTACATTTCCGACAGCATTAGGGTCATAACTTTGCTCAATCTTACGTGTATACCAACGTTCGGTATAATTGAATGAAGGCACCACATTAAAGTATTTGAACAAAGTAAAGGTAGCGGAAATAGGAATGTTATGTTGCATACCATTATTCCATTTACTGATTCCCTGCTTCAGAATCAAATTATCCTTTGTATTGATACTATTGGTCAGATGTCCTGTATATTGGAAAGAAATCTTCTCATACCATCGTTCGTCTCCGGCAGCATTCTTACGTTTGAAAGGATAGATACGATTCAAAGAAATATTCAAGTCCGGCAACGTAACATTAATAGAAGAGTCTTTCGTATTCTGAGAAAGGTTGAACGTACTCGACAAGTTCAAACCAATTTCAGGAAAGTTGCGCGAATAACTCACACTTGATGTCTTAGTATTATTTGAATACTGATTAGGATCATACAAACTGCTGATGCTCCGGCGGTCGTAACTGCTGGTAGCAAAATTCACATTGGCAGAAAACGAACTGTTCGGACTTGCTTTTGCATCCTGGCGATGACTCCATGAAAGTTTAAAGTCTTTCGTCACACTATAGTCCGGCATATTTTTCTCACCGGTCTTGGTCACCAGATAACTAGCATTAAAGTTACCGCTATATTTATACCTCTTATTATAATTGGACTGTGCGGAAAGTCCCCACGATCCTTTCGTAAATATTTCACCCAAAAGTTTCAAATCCATGCGGTCACTGATGGCAAAATAATATCCGCCGTCACGCAAATAGAAACCGCGATTCATTTCATCACCATAAGTAGGCATGATAAACCCTGAAGAATAGCTGCTATTGAAAGGAAAGAAACCAAACGGCACAGCAATAGGCAGAGGCACATCTTCCACCACCAATTGTGCAGGTCCGAAAACCACATTCTTCTTGGGGCGTACTTTCGCCATCGAAAGTTTCAGATAAAAGTGAGGATGGTCATGCTGGTCACAAGTAGTATATTTACCGCGACGAAGATAAAGCTCATCACCTGCTCCTTTTTTAGACTCTTCACTGGTAACATATCCTTCACCCTGCTGAGTGACAATATTGTTGATAAACCCTTTTTTAGTCTTGAAATTATAACGCATGATTTTAGACTCGTATGGAGTCTCCCCATCCTTAAAGATAGGAGTACCGGTTTCCACGCCTACCGAATCAGGAACACCACGGGCATATACCGTACTGCTGTCCATATTCATGGTGATTACGGCAGAAGTCAGTTCAATCTTTTCATAATTCACTTTTCCGTCACCATACAGATGCGCATATCCACCTTCGGTAAATACAATGGAATCATTCGCCTCATATACTACAGGAGCATCCAACGGTTGTTTCTTTTTAGGTGCAACAGTATCCACCGAAAGCGTATCTACCAGTGTTGTATCTACGTTCAGGGTATCTCTACCGGATGCCGGGTTTCTCCTTCTGCGTTGTGCACCCGAACTTAACGAAAGCATCAGGCAGGCAAATAGTAGTAAAAATGGTATAAATCTATGTCGTTTTAGTGGCGTCATTCACAATACTTTTACGCTTTGAGGGGCAAAATTAAGCATAATCCGCCAATTATGAACTATTAAGCGGATATTTAATTTATTTTATTAGTTACTCAAAGCCTGTTTAAATTTTCCTCAATCATAATCTTACAGTTCCAATTTGACCGGTACGACACCTGACATAATACCTATATAGGTGCAGGTTTATGCGTATATACATGTAGCCCGATGCGTATATATGTGTAGGCTTACGCATACGTACACGCAGGCTTGTGCCACCGTATGTATAGACCAATGCGTATGTACACAAAAAGACTTTGATGTTACTTATCAACATCAGCACCTTTTCATGTAGGAGCAGATTGAATCACCCTCCTCGATCCGATCATTCCTTCTTTTCCCTTCATCCTTACATTACAGTCAAAACACACTGTTTATCAAACGGTTAAAAATGACAGCACTTCCCCTCATCCTCGTTTCAGCCGTGCTTTCCAAGTCCCTTCACAATCTGCCTTCAGAGCACACAATGCAATTCTCGTGTTTTACGAATGAAAGGAGGCTGAAAGAGCGATGACGAGATGTTCTTTCATGACCGGAAGCCTATCAACAGGACATTTCAACGGCTAATGAAAGAAGAGAGGAAGAAACGATTCGACTGATACGGAAACTTTATAATAATAAAGATTCAGCCATTTTTAAACAAGCTCTAAGTCTTATCTATCACAAGAAACATTCACACCAATGCTTAAAGCGTATCACTCCATCTTCTCCATAACGCGAAATGCTTTTCAACGCCTTTTCTACGCTTTTCTCTCTATCAAGATGCGTTTTTGAAAAGAATTTATCTGCAAAACAAATAACCTGTTCTTCCATCGAAACAGGAACCATATCACGATGCGGAATCGGTAAATCCTGCTCTATGATGCTTTGTAATGACATTCCGGCCCCGGTGTGACGCTCGCAAACCAATGCATGGCGGGGATACCCTTCTTTCATCAGCAGTTCGGAACCTAAATAGCCGTGACAAATATATGGATGAGTGCCAAAACACTGAATGCCGGAAGCGTCGGTCATAAAAATACCGATGTCATGCAACAGGGCGGCTTCTTCCAAAAAGCCGGTATCCAGATGAAGTTCCGGGTGCTTGACGGCAATCTGCAACGCTTTGTCAGCCACCGAACGACTATGAGTGAGCAGAATATGTTTCAACTCGTTTTCTTCAGAATAATATTTATTAATGATAGCAAGTGCGTTCATCTTCAATTAAATTCTTATTTTTGTGCAATATTACAAAATAATCTGCATATAAACATGAAAACAAAATATCTTTTCCTTCTTTCTTCTTTGTTTATTATCAATACTTTGTTTGCTCAAAAGATAGTAAACGGAGCCGAGCAAATGGAAACCCTGCTTCCTTTGCTGAACAATAAACGGGTAGCATTGGTGGTAAATCAAACATCAATGACAGGCAATACACATCTGTTGGATACACTGCTTGCTTCAAATATCAACATAAAAAAAGTATTTGCTCCCGAACACGGATTCAGGGGAAATGCCGATGCAGGTGAAACGGTTAAGAACGGTAAAGATATCAGCACAGGCATCCCTATCCAATCACTATACGGAAAAAACAAGAAACCTACTCCACAACAGATGCAGGATATTGATGTGGTTGTGTTTGATATTCAAGATGTGGGAGCACGATTCTACACTTATATCAGCACCATGCACTACGTAATGGAAGCGTGTGCAGAGAACCATAAAGAGCTGATTATCACCGACCGTCCTAATCCTTGCGATTATACAGACGGGCCTGTTCGGATAAAAGAATTAAAAAGCTTCGTAAGTATGCACCCCATCCCTGTATTGCACGGCTGCACCGTGGGCGAACTCGCGCAAATGATAAACGGTGAAGGGTGGCTGGCGGGAAAACGAAAATGCAAGCTGACTGTCATTCCCGTAAAGGGATGGAAACACGGTGATTCTTACTCCCTTCCTGTGAAACCTTCTCCCAACCTGCCTAATGACCAGGCGATTGCGCTTTATCCCTCGCTGTGCCCCTTCGAAGGCACTGCCATCAGTGTGGGTCGAGGCACTTATCATCCTTTTCAAGTCATCGGCTCGCCGGACATCCGACTGTCTTCCTTCCGATTCAAACCGGAAGCTTTGGAAGGCTTTGATAAAAATCCAATGTATAAAGGACAGTATTGTTATGGAAATAACATGAAAAGTTTGTTGCCCCCTAAAGGGTTCTCTTTAAGATACATCATAAGTTATTATCAGGAATACAAGAATATGGGAAAAGCTGATAAATTCTTTACCCGTCCTCAGTGGTTTGACATGCTGGTGGGCAACAGGAAAGTCAGAAGGCAAATCACAGAAGGAAAAAGTGAAGAAGAAATTCGTGCCGGATGGCAAAAGGAACTGGAGGAATATAAAAAGATGAGAAAAAAATACCTGATTTACGAATAAAATACCTAGCTTTGCAAACCTAAAAAACGATATAAAATGAAATATTTACTACATACATTTTACTTGCTGACAACTCTATTTTTTATCACGTCATGCGGAGTAGACCGCAGTGGAGAATATTATGCGCTTGTAGGCGACGATATGTGGATAGAAGAAGTAATGAAACAACATTATCTATGGTATGACCAAATACCTGAAATTTCTGAAAAAGATTATTTTGCCGAACCGGAAGAATTTCTACAGAAATTACTCTATTCAAAAGCATTGGATGGAAAAGGAGACCCGTTCTCGTATGTAGAAATGAAAGCAAATGTCAGCCGTTCTTTCCTCAATCAGACATCGACTTACGGATTCGACTTCGAACTCGTCACCGATCCTCTGGGAACGACCTCACACACCTATGCGCGAGTATTGTTTGTTCTTCCCGATTCACCGGCATCAGAAGCCGGTCTTCAACGCGGTGACTGGATTTCTGCCGTAGGAGATGCACAAATCAATGTCAACAATTATGGTTATCTGATTTCGGGAGACGCTACCACATTGACAAGAAAAAGTATAATTGCCGGTGAAGATGACTATATTTGGACAGATGTCGATGTGCTTTCTATCGGGGCATCACGTCCGGTGGAAATAAATCCGTTTTATATCAACAAAGTATTTAATGTAAACGGTAAGAAGATTGCCTACATGGTATATAATAAATTCAGTACCGGCCCCCTAGACAACGGATACGAAACGGACTACGCACAACAGATGTTGCAAATCTTCTCAGAGTTCAAGAGTGAAGCTCCCGATGCATTTATTCTTGATCTCCGCTATAACCCCGGCGGCTATCTGACTTGTGCCCAAGAACTTGCCAGCTTGTTGGCTCCGGAATCGGCACTCGGCAAACCGTTTTGCACCATGCAATATAATGATATCACGACTCCACAGGACACTACGTATAATTTCATTTCAACAACGTCTGCACAAAATCTTAACCTGAACAAACTATATGTCATCACCTCTACTTTTACGGCTTCTGCATCCGAAGCCGTAATCAACTGCCTGCGTCCTTACATGGGTGACGACAATGTGGTAGTGATAGGTGAAACCACAGTCGGAAAACCGGTTGCCATGTCCGGCTACACTAACGATGAGATAGACTTTATCTTATGGCCGGTAGTGGCATATGTACTCAATGCCGACGGCAAAGCGGATTATGTAAACGGTATCACTCCCGATTACAAATTGAACGAAAGAGGACTTATCTCTCCTCTTCTCCCGTTGGGCGATGAAAACGAATTGATGCTGAAAAATACCCTTTCATTAATCACTACCGGCACAATGCCCGATGCGGAAAAACCGGAAGAGACAGAAACTCAATCGGCAAAAGTACTTTACAACTCACTCAGCAGAAAGAAAATAAACGGGGTACTGTTACGCTGAAAACAAAAAAATTCACTCTGCTAAACAAAATAAGTCAGACAGGTGTTATTTAGCCAAATAACCATTAAAAACCTGACTTAATAATGAAAAAAGTATTTATTGCAGCAGCCTTGGCTGCCATGATTGTTTCTTGCGGCTCCAAAGGAAATAAATCTGCCGAAATGATAGCTGAAAGCGAAAGTGACTCTTTGTTTGCCGTTAATGACAGCACTTTGGGCGATTTACAAACCTATACTTACGAAGGCGTTTTACCCGGCGCTGACGTCTCGGGTATCAACTATCTGCTCACTCTGCAAGAAACAGGAGAAGACTCACTGGGTACATATAATCTGACTACCACTTATTTAGGTGCCAACAACGGACAAGATCAGGTATTTACCGATAGCGGTACCGTTGTAACCATTATCGGCATCCCCAATGACAGCACCGCCATTATCTACCAACTTGTTTCGGCAGCTCCCGGCCATGAAAAGACCAATTTTGTAGCCGAAGGCGACAGCGCACTGACCATGGTGGGCAAAGATTTCAAAAAAGCGATATCAAAACTGAACTATACGCTCAAAAAGAAACTTTAACAAGAAGCTCTGTCCTTTGAGAAAAAGTTCACAAAAAAACGATTGTAGTGAACAAAAGCGTAACTCCTCCGTTTTTAGGAGTACAACAAACGAAAAAATCAGTATTAACTTAAACAAAAACTTGACATGAAAAAATTAATTCCTATCCTACTGGCGGTCTTTGCCTTGGTATCTTGCGAAAAAGACCCGGACATGGACAAACTGGACAATGAGTATCTAGTATTTACCAATCATGACACTAGTGCTAAATTCAACAGCTTCAGCACTTATTACGTTCCCGACAGCATTCTTGTAATCGGAGATTCTAAAGAACCGGAATATTGGAAAGATGATAATGCACAACTGATTATCAGTGCATTCGTTGCCAAAATGGACGGTGCCGGTTACATGCGTACACCAGACAAGGAAGATGCCGACCTCGGATTGCAATTGAGCTACGTAGCCAGCACTTACTACTTTAGCGGTTATTACAACAACGGTCCATGGTGGAACTATTATCCCGGTTATTGGATTCCCGGATACTGGGGAGGCTACTGGGGAGGCGGATGGTACTATCCTTACTCCATCACTTATAGCTACAGCACCGGTTCATTATTGGCTGATTTAGTCAATCTGGGTGCGCCCGAAGGAGCTAAAGAAAAACTGCCTGTTGTATGGAATGCTTATATCAGCGGTCTGATCGGCAGCAGCGGCAGTCTGAATGTCAACCGTGCTACAACGGCTATCAATCAGGCATTTGCACAAAGCCCTTATTTGAAGAAATAAACAAATAAATCATTTTAATAAATTAGCAAGTTTATGAAAACCATAAAATATTTTACTTATAGAATAATGGCGGTAGCTGCCATCGCCATTGCCTTTGCTCTACCGGCAAAAGCACAAATTACTCCGATGACCTACTTTAATGTAGACTGGCAGTTCAGTGCTCCTATCAGCAACAACTTTTCAAACAAAGCAAGCGGCTGGGGTATGAACTTTGAAGGCGGATATTATGTCTTGCCTGATTTGTCTATCGGTGCATTTATTAATTATCACACTAACAATGAATACATTCCACGTCAGACATTGCCTATCAACAGCTCGTCTGCACTGACCACCGACCAACAACATTCCGTATTCCAGTTGCCTTTCGGTTTTGCCACTCACTATCGCTTTAGTGACGGTATCTGCCAACCTTATATCGGATTGAAATTGGGTGCCAACTATACAAAGATGTCCAGTGATTTCTACATCTACGAAGTAAAGGACGACACATGGGGCTTCTATGTATCTCCCGAAATCGGTGTAAATATTTACCCATGGCCCAACAGTATCGGCTTTCATTTGGCAGGATTTTACAACTATTCCACCAACAAGGGAACCGTGTTTAACTATGACATGGATAAATTGCAAAACTTCGGATTCCGCGTAGGTGTGGCTTTCTAAAGAAAACTAAACTATTCTGTAAGATGAAAGGGTTATCCATGCGTGAAAGCAGGGTTAACCCTTCTTTTTTTATTTAATAAAATTAAATTCTGCAGAGGTTCATAATATATTAATTACATTTGTATGATATTTATTCAGCTAATACAAATAAACGTATGGAGAAATCCGATAGCATCATTATTATACCAACCTATAACGAGAAGGAGAATATAGAAAATATTATCCGGGCTGTATTCGGTTTGGAGAAGTTCTTTCATATCTTAATCATAGAAGACAGCTCTCCTGACGGCACGGCAGCTATTGTACGTCGGTTGCAGCAGGAATTTCCCGACCGTCTGTTCATGATAGAGCGCAAGGGTAAACTGGGATTGGGAACCGCCTATATCACCGGGTTCAAGTGGGCAATAGAAAAAGGATATGACTATGTATTCGAAATGGACGCCGACTTCAGCCATAATCCCAATGATTTGCCCCGGTTGTATGACAAATGTGCCCGCGAAGGTTATGACGTAGCCATCGGTTCGCGTTATGTCAGTGGAGTAAATGTTGTAAACTGGCCGATGGGACGTGTCTTAATGTCTTATTTTGCATCGAAATATGTACGTATAATCACCGGTCTGCCCATCCATGACACCACAGCGGGATTCAAATGCTATCGCCGGCAGGTACTTGAAACTATCGGATTGGACAAAATCCGTTTCAAAGGTTATGCCTTCCAGATAGAAATGAAATTCACTGCTTATAAATGCGGATTCAAAATTGCCGAGGTTCCGGTCATCTTTGTCAACCGCGAATTGGGAACTTCCAAAATGAACAGCAGCATCTTTGGTGAAGCGATTATGGGAGTCATCCAACTGAAATGGTATAGCTGGTTCCATAAATATCCTCAAAAGAAAAACTTATGAAACGTACTTGGATAAAGAATGCGCGAATTGTGAATGAAGGAAAGACTTTTCACGGTTCGATTGTAATTGAAAATGACAGAATAGCAGAAGTGATAGCAGACGGCACTCTCCCACTCCATCCCTGTGATGAGGAAATAGATGCCGGGGGGTGCTACCTGATGCCGGGTGTGATAGATGATCATGTGCACTTTCGCGACCCGGGACTGACCCATAAAGCGGATATGCATACAGAGAGTACAGCCGCAGCAGCCGGAGGAGTGACCTCTTTTATGGATATGCCCAATACAACCCCGCAGACCACCAATCTCGAAGCGCTGGAAGCCAAGTTTGCCGATGCTGCAACGAAAAGTGTAGTGAATTACTCATTCTATTTCGGTGCAACCAACAATAATGCAGATATGCTGTCTCAACTGGACAAAACCCGTATATGCGGTGTGAAACTTTTCATGGGAGCCAGTACCGGCAATATGCTGGTAGACCGCATGGAAGTGTTGCGCAAAGTCTTTGCCAATGCCGGTATGCTGATTGCCACCCACTGTGAAGAACAAGCTATTATCAGTGCGAATACCGTTGCTTTCAAAGAAAAATACGGAGAAGACCCGGACATCAAATATCATCCCGAAATACGGAGTGCAGAAGCCTGTATGCATTCTTCTTCCCTAGCAATAAAACTAGCCGAAGAAACAGGAGCACGCCTGCACATTCTACATGTAAGCACAGCCGGCGAACTAGATTTGTTTGAAGACAAACCATTGAGTGAAAAGCAAATAACATCGGAGGCATGTGTTTCACATCTCTATTTCTGCGATAAAGATTATGAAACGCTGGGAGCACGCATCAAGTGCAATCCAGCCATCAAGACTGCAACCGACCGTGAAGCATTACGACAGGCTTTAGCCACCAACCGTATCGATGTAATCGGCACCGACCATGCTCCCCATTTGCTGAAAGAAAAACAAGGTGGTGCTTTAAAGGCCGTTTCGGGTATGCCGATGATACAATTCTCACTGGTGGCTATCATGGAACTGGTACGGGAAGGAGTGCTGACCATTGAACAATTGGTACAGAAAATGTGTCATGCTCCCGCTGAATTATATCATATAGAAAAGCGGGGATTTATCCGACCGGGGTATTATGCTGATTTGGTTTTGGTAAACCCCGATAGTCAATGGACAGTAACTTCCGACTGCATCTTGAGCAAATGCGGATGGAGTCCCATGGAAGGACAGACATTCCACTCACAAGTAGAAAAAACGTTTGTTAACGGGCATTTGGTCTACCATAACCACCAAGTAGACAAAGCCCACAGAGGAAAAGAACTAAGATTTAAGCGATGATCGTACATTACAAAATACATCAAGTCAGTGAATACATAAACTGGATTTATTTTTTTCATGCATGGGGTTTCCAGCCTAAATATGCTGCCATAGCCGATATACATGGGTGTGACTCGTGTCGTGCCATGTGGTTGGCCGGTTTTCCCGAAAAAGAACGACCGAAAGCTGCAGAAGCAATGCAACTGCTGAAAGAAGCCCACAGAATGTTGAATGAATTGGATGCCGACTTTGAAACACATGGCATTTTTCGCTTAATGGATGCCAATGCCGATGGCGACAACCTATACCTGGACGGGAGCACACGTTTCCCATTACTGCGCCAGCAGGCAGTCAAATGTAAAGCAGACGAACCGTTTCTCTGCTTAAGTGATTTCGTACGTCCTCTGTCTTCAGGCATCAAAGATAAAGTAGGAGCATTTGCCACCACCGTGGATGCCGATATGGAGCATCTTTATGACAAAGATGACTATAAACGGATGCTGGTACAGACTCTCGCTGACCGTCTGGCAGAAGCAACCGCCGAAAAATTACACGAAGATATCCGCAAGACGACATGGGGATATGCACCCAATGAGAATCTCAGTGTAAAAGATTTGCATAATGAGAAGTATCAGGGAATCCGCCCTGCCGTCGGCTATCCTTCATTACCCGACCAATCTGTCAATTTTGTGTTGAATGATTTGCTGGACATGAAGCAGATAGGTATTTCTTTGACCGAAAATGGCATGATGAAGCCTCATGCCTCTGTCAGCGGACTGATGTTCGCCCACCCTGCCTCATGCTATTTCTCCATCGGGAAAATAGGTGAAGACCAACTGACCGATTATGCCAACCGACGTGGAATGAACATAGAAGAAATGAAAAAGTTTCTGGCTGCCAATTTATAGATTTCATTTTTTATAAAGACCAATTGCCATGATGCTAATAAAACTCTTTATATTTTTCTTATTACTGTTGATATTGCCAGACTGGTATATATACAGAGCTTATATCCATCGTGTATCACAAAAATGGATTCGCCGGGCTTATTGGATACCAACATTATTCCTGGTCACAGGGATGACGGTGATTTTCTCTATCCACGAGCCAATGCCCGATTCCATGTACCGGCTCAGCAATTTTCTGTTGATATTCCTATGCTTTGCCGTACCTAAAGCCATATTTGTCATCGTCATCCTTATCATGAAACTGCTTTTCCTCATTTCGGGACGAAGACTCTATGGAGGATATATTGCAGGTGTAGTGGCACTGGCATCATTGGCATACGTCGCATATGGTGCCACCGAAGGAAAACAGCATTTTCAAATCAGAGAAGTGACTATAACTTATAAAGATTTGCCGGATGCTTTTGACGGCTATCGCATTCTCCAACTTTCGGATATCCATTCGGGCAGTTGGACACGAAATGGAAAAGCAATACAAAAAGCTGTGGATATGGTCAATGCCGAACAAGCAGACCTGGTGGTTTTTACAGGTGACATTGTCAACAACATAGCCACCGAACTGGATGAATTCATACCTATACTCAGCCAAATAAAAGGAAAAGACGGAGTCTACTCAGTACTTGGAAATCATGACTATTCTCCCTATATCAAATGGAATACAAAAGCAGAGCAACAAACCAATCTCGACAGCTTATTAGCCAAAGAAGCACGCATGGGCTGGCAAGTGCTGAATAATGAACACACCATCATTCATCGAGGACATGACAGTATTGCTTTAGTGGGAGTAGAAAATAGCGGTAATCCTCCTTTTCCCAATTATGGCGATCTTCCCAAAGCCTTAAAGGGTACAGACGGAATATTTAAAGTATTACTCAGCCATGACCCGACACACTGGCGCCGCGAAGTATTGCCCGAAAGTGATGTGCAATTAATGCTATCGGGACATACCCACGAAATGCAATTCAGCATCTTCGGATTCTCTCCGGCTAAATTTGTTTACCCCGAACACAACGGATTATACCGGGAAGGCAATCAAGCTCTTTTTGTCAATGTAGGACTGGGATATCTGATGTTCCCCATGCGCCTCGGAGCATGGCCGGAAATAACAGTCATCACTTTGAAAAAAGAATAATCAAATGTTTTCCAATTATAAGTTATTACTGTTTGCCTGATAAATTATCTTTTTTTTCTATCTTTGTATGATTTAAAAATTGAGAACAATGAAAGCACTCTATATTTTATATCAGATTTTTATAGCACTTCCCATACTTCTTGTATTGACAATACTTACGGCCCTTGTCACTATTGCAGGTTCATGGATAGGCGACCCGCATGTTTGGGGATATTACCCCGGAAAAATCTGGTCACAACTATTCTGTTATGTATTGCTGATTCCCGTAAAAGTAGTAGGGCATCCCGAAGTACTGGACAAAACTTCATATGTCTTTGTTGCCAACCATCAGGGCTCATTCGATATATTCCTCATTTACGGCTTTTTGGGCCGCAATTTCAAATGGATGATGAAGAAGAGCCTGCGGAAAATGCCTTTTGTTGGTAAAGCATGCGAAGCGGCAGGTCACATTTTTGTAGATAAATCCGGACCGAAGAAAGTAAAAGAGACAATCGAACATGCCCGTAATGTATTGCAGAACGGAACTTCACTGGTCGTATTTCCCGAAGGGGCACGCACCTTTACAGGACACATGGGATATTTTAAGAAAGGAGCTTTCCAGTTGGCAGATGAGTTACAACTGCCGGTCGTACCGCTTACTATTGTCGGTTCATTCAATGTTCTCCCGCGTACCGGAGGTTTCGTCTCATGGCATCCGATGACATTGGTCATTCATAAACCCATATATCCCCAAAGCCAGGGAATAGACAATATCAAAGCAACCATGGAAGAAGCTTACAAAGAAATAGAAAAATCATTGCCGGAAGAATATCAGGGAAAAGTGGACAACCCCGATCAATAATCTTTAATCGAGGGGAACAGGTTGTGTACTCTTCAGTTTCTCCATATTGGCACGAGCTACCGTGATATACTCCTTCACCATCGGATTATTTTTGAAGCTGTCGGGAGCATCTTTAACGATTTCCTCAATCATCGGAGTCATGACCGGATAATCAAAGTTACTGCATATCATGATAAATACCCCCGGTCCCAATACATTATCATAATTCTTTTTAATGAACTGCTTTGCCAAGTCATTCATCTCTGCAGCCAGTTTCTCACGTTCTGTCATAATAACATGGTGAATCTCATTGGGGTCTTTTCCATCCATAATCATACGGCTTTCCTTACGCTCTAACTCGTAGGCACGGTCATCAAGCGAAGTTTTCTTTCCCACAAAATCATAAAGACGGTCATTGAGCGGAGTTCCGCTTACCACGATGCGGGCATTGTCTATGTTAATGGCTATCTTCCCTTTTTCGATAACAAAAGGCATGATATTTATATCATCCATATATAAAGAAGCAATAACGGACGAATCCAAAACTCCTTCCATTTTAAATATCCCATGAATAACCTCGGCAGAATCAACCTTCACCATGCGGTCACCATCGGGAACTTTTATAAACAGCATCTTTCCATCCAACCTCGAAACAGAAGAACTACCTTCTATTTTATATTCGCTGGCACACGAGGTCAAAGCCAATAAAGACACTACAGAGAAAAAAAGTTTATTCATGCTCATCTACACACCCTTTACTACTTTTTGGTGAGCAAAGGTACAATCTATAATCCACTGACAAAAATTTTTTATTATAATTTAAAACTTAATATAAGATTATCACTGTGATTGAGTTTTTTGACTGATACTTGCCGTTTTTTTTCTATTTTTGTAACCGATATAAGTATAAAGAAATAACATTTAGTACACAACATGAAAAGATTTAAACTCTTAATGCTCGCATTAATGTGCGTGGCATTCTTGCCATCAAAGGCAGACGAAGGTATGTGGTTGTTGCAACTCATGCAGGAACAGCACTTGGCAGACCGCATGAAAGCACAGGGTCTGAAGCTGGATGCCGACGACATCTACCACCCCAACAAAGTTTCGCTGAAAGATGCAGTAGGTATCTTTGGCGGAGGATGTACCGGAGAAATTATTTCTCCCGACGGACTTATCCTGACCAATCATCATTGCGGATATGCTTCTATCCAACAACACAGTTCAGTAGAACATGACTACCTGACGGATGGTTTTTGGGCAAAAAGCCGTAAAGAAGAACTCCCTACTCCGGGCTTGAAGTTCAAATTTGTAGAACGTATTGTGGATGTCACAGATAAAATAAATGCAAAGGTAAAAGCCGGAGAAGTGAAGGAAGAAGAAACATTCGGTCAGCCTTTCTTACATAAATTTGCCAACGAGGAACTGAAAGCAAGCGATCTGAACGGAAAGCCGGGTATCAGTGCACAAGCGCTTCCTTTCTATGCCGGAAACAAATTTTATCTGATTTATTTAAAAACATACAGTGACGTACGTATGGTTGCCGCACCTCCTTCATCTATCGGTAAATTCGGTGGGGAAACCGATAACTGGATGTGGCCCCGTCATACTTGCGACTTTTCTGTATTCCGTATCTATGCAGACGCTAACGGTGAACCGGCCGAATACAATGAAAACAATGTTCCTCTCAAAGCTAAGAAACATTTGGCTATCTCACTGAAAGGTATCGAAGAAGGTGATTATGCCATGATTATGGGCTTCCCCGGAAGCACCAGCCGCTACTTGACTCAAAGCGAAGTCAAACAGCGAATGACCGCCAGCAATGAGCCCCGTATCCGCATTCGCGGTACCCGTCAGGATGTACTGAAAAAAGAAATGGCAGCCAGCGACAAAGTGCGCATTCAGTATGCCAGCAAATATGCGGGAAGCAGCAACTACTGGAAGAATTCCATCGGTATGAACAAAGCTATCGCAGACAATAAAGTACTGGAAACGAAAGCGGCTCAGGAAGCCCGCTTTGCCAAGTTTGCAAAGGATAACAATCGGGCCGACTATGCAAAGGTGGTAGGAGAAATCGATGCCATTATCGAAAAGAGCAACCCTGTTCTTTATCAATTCACTTGCTTCAATGAAATTTTGAGAAGCGGCATTGAGTTCGGTACTCCTTATATTGTAATGGACAGCCTGAAAGTAGCGGTAAAGAACAAAGATAAAGCCGGTATCAAAAAATATACCGATATGATGAAGAGCGTTTATGAATCCGTTCACAACAAGGATTATGACCACGAAGTAGACCGCAAAGTAGCCAAAGCCCTGTTGCCCCTCTATGCCGAAATGGTAGAAGCTGACGCGTTGCCTTCTTTCTACCAGACAATCCAAAACGATTTCAAAGGAAACTATGATGCATATATCGACAATTTATATGATAATTCCATCTTCTCCAATGAAAAGAATTTCAATAAATTCATCAGCAAGCCCAATGTAAAAGCTCTTGAAAAAGACCCGATGTATGCTTTTGTCAAATCCAAATATGCACTGGGTGATAAATTGGTTAAGGAATTGTCAACTGCACTCAATGGATTGGAACTGCTGCACAAAACGTATGTACGCGGCTTATGTGAAATGTATTCTCCCGAACCTAAAGCACCGGATGCCAACTTCACCATTCGTCTGACTTATGGTAACGTGAAATCTTATAATCCGAAAGACGGTATACACTACAAGTATTATACGACATTGAAAGGTGTAATGGAAAAAGAAGACCCCACCAATCCCGAATTCGTAGTTCCCGCCAAACTGAAAGAGCTTTATACTGCCAAAGACTTCGGACGTTATGCATTGCCTAACGGTGAGATGCCGGCTTGTTTCCTCACGACCAATGACATTACAGGTGGTAACTCAGGTTCTCCGGTCATCAACGGCAGCGGTGAACTGATTGGTACTGCCTTTGACGGCAACTGGGAATCACTGAGTGGAGATATCAACTTTGACAATAACCTCCAACGCTGTATTGCCGTAGACATCCGCTATGTACTCTTTATTATCGACAAACTGGGTGGTTGCGGTCACCTGATTGACGAAATGACAATAGTAGAATAATGAAAAAGACAATCATATTATCACTTCTCAGCTTCACCACCCTTGCCGGCCATGCCGACGAGGGTATGTGGATGTTGACAGACCTGAAAGAACAAAATGCCGCCACCATGTACGACATGGGACTGGACATCGGCATTGACAAAGTATATTGCCCCGACAGTATCAGCCTGAAAGATGCCGTGGTACATTTCGGCGGAGGATGCACCGGTGAAGTTATTTCAGCAGAAGGACTGGTGCTGACCAATCACCATTGCGGATACGGATATATCCAGCAACACAGTTCGGTGGAGCACGACTACCTGACAGACGGATTCTGGGCGATGACCCACAAGGAGGAATTGCCTTGCGAGGGGCTGACCGTTACTTTTATCGACAAAATTCTGGATATCACTCCTTATGTAAAAGAACAGTTGGCTAAGGACAAGGACCCGGAAGGCCTGAACTACCTCTCTCCTTCTTACCTTGGCAAAGTGGCCGAACGCTTTGCCAAGCAGGAGAACATAGAAGTCACTCCCTTCACGGCCTTGGAGTTGAAACCTTTCTACGGAGCAAACCGTTACTATCTTTTTGTAAAGACCATCTACAAGGATGTCCGCATGGTGGGTGCTCCCCCTTCTTCCATCGGAAAGTTTGGAGCCGACACAGACAACTGGATGTGGCCCCGCCACTGCGGTGACTTCTCCATGTTCCGCATATATGCCGCCCCCGATGGCAAACCGGCCGAATACAATGAGAATAATATCCCCCTGAAAGTGAAGAAACACCTTACGATCAATCTGGGCGGTGTGAAAGAGGGCGACTTTACTTTCGTAATGGGATTCCCCGGACGCAACTGGCGTTATATGATTTCCGATGAGGTGGAAGAACGTATGCAGACTACCAATTTCATGCGTAAGACAGTGCGTACGGTACGCCTCAACAATCTGCTCGAAGAAATGCTGAAAAGTGATAAAGTACGCATCCAGTATGCCAGCAAGTATGCATCTTCTGCCAACTACTGGAAGAATGCCATCGGCATGAACGAAGGACTGATTCACCTCAATGTGCTCGACACCAAGAAGCAGCAACAAGAAAAACTTCTGGCATACGGCCGCAAAACGGGAACAGATACTTATCAAAAAGCATTTGATGCCATCCGCGAAATCGTAAGTAAACGCCATGACGCTGTTTATCACCAGCAAGCCATCTATGAAGTTTGCAAACTGGGAACGGAATTCTATAAAATCCCTTCCACAGACCAAGTGCTGGAAGCACTGAAACAAGGTTACAAAGTGCCCCACGCTACCAAAGAAATCAATCCGCTGGATCATGCATTGAGCCGGTTGGGTAAACAGGCCGACAAGTTCTTTAATAAAGATTACAGTCCCGAAGTAGACCGCAAAGTCTCAAAGGCACTGTTAAAGACTTATGCCGAACTGATTCCTGCCGAACAGCGCATCAGCATATTCCGGGTGATAGACAAGAAGTTCAAAGGAGATATCGATGCATTTGTAGATGCCTGTTTCGATACTTCTATCTTCCGCAGTCGTGAAGCCTTTGACCGGTTCATGGCCAAACCGGATGCCAAAACCATAGAAAACGACTTGATGGTGCAATATGCCAAATCTGTAGACGAAGGGTATGAAAAGACCGACCAGGCTATGAAAGCAGAAACGGATGCATACAACCTTGCACACAAGACATGGGTGGAAGGTATGATGAAACTGAAACAACAGGAAGGCACACCCATTTATCCCGATGCCAACTCTACATTACGTCTCACTTACGGAAAAATCGGCTCTTACAGCCCGAAGGACGGAGTGGAATACAGTTATTATACGACACTGAAAGGCGTAATGGAAAAAGAAGACCCGGATAATTTCGAGTTCGTGGTGCCGGCAAAACTGAAAGAATTGTATAACAACAAGGATTTCGGCCGTTATGCCATGAAAAACGGAGAAATGCCTATCTGCTTTGCCACAGCCACCGATAATACGGGAGGTAACTCCGGTTCACCGGTCTTCAACAGTAAAGGCGAATTAATCGGTACCGGATTCGACCGTAACTACGAAGGTTTGACAGGTGATATCGCCTACAATCCGCAGTTACAACGTGCCGCTTGCGTAGATATCCGATATACTTTGTTTATCATCGATAAGTTTGCAGGTGCAAAACATCTGATAGATGAAATGACTATTGTGGAATAGTGGTAGTTTGTTTTCATTTTAGCACACTCCCTTTCTCGTCTCTAAAAAGAGGCTGTCAAAACGTGGATAATGCTGTCGTTTAGTTTATAGGGGCGAGGTTCGCTCGCCCGAAAACAGTTTGCTTTGTGCCTTCGGGCAGGCAAACCCTGCCCCTACAGCTGACGATGGGATAGACCGGTTTAGTTTTTTTACCTTCCTTCCCCTCGAAATCCGGAAATTATACAATACGGGGTGACCGGTCATCTACTTTTTATCTGTAAACAAAAGGAAGATTAAGTTATTTCTTACCACTGTCTAAGACCTTTTAAGCGGAAGATTATTACAGTCTGTTATAACAGACTGTACAGTCCACCGTAACAGACTGTACAGTCCATTGCAGCAGACTATACAGTCCACAGCCGAAGACTATAAAAGTTTGCCGTACGTGAAGACTTAACCTAAAAGGAAAAAAGAGTTAATCCGACTGATGAAAGGACTTATCATCCGGTTATTCTTGGCTTATGTGCGGAGATGAATCAAAATAGAACAAAACCGGCATTTTATTCAAAAGATGAGAATGCTCTACTTGTTCTCTTTATCCAGTTCCTGCGGAATGCGGAATGCTGTATACAGTTCGAGTATGGCAGCAATGGAAAGACAGACAATCCACTCATTACGGTTCATCGTAAACATCAGTACTCCCGCAAAAACCAATGCAATGGCACCAAAGATTTGCTGCCTCCTCAATCGCTTGACGATAAAGTTCTTGCCATCATACCGATTTCCCATCACCTGTACATAGCCGAACATCACCGCACCCACTGTGTATATAAAAGGAGCAAAATCCCAACGGGTTATTTGCAATACTGCACCAAGCAGCAACAGCCCGGCACCTGCCATAAATATTATATTATAAAGATTCTTCATTGTTCAAAAACGTAAACATCCTCATTTGGTTTCTTCATCAGATACTTCTCACGGGCTATTTTCTCCAAAGCCTCGGGATTGCTGGTCAACTCTTTCAGCTTCTCGGTATCCTCCTCATATTGCTTTCTGTATTTTTCTATTTCACTATTTAACGTACTTATTTCATTACGGTGCTTTACGCGCTGAATCAGACTGTTTTCATCCAAAAAACCAATAACCACAAGAAATACCAGCAGCGTAATCATATACTTATGGTGCCGGATGTAGTTCCAAATAGTCAGCAATTTACTCATATCTAACGTTCTTTTTTCTCCTTTGCGCAAAGATAGAAATATTTCAGGCAACCATACATAAAAACACCGATAATTTATGTACTTTTGCAGAACTCATATTTAGTAAAGGAACTCCGCTTATGGAAAATTATATCGTATCGGCACGAAAATATCGTCCCGCTACATTCGAATCGGTTGTGGGTCAACGTGCTTTGACCACTACCCTGAAAAATGCGATTGCTACCGGCAAGCTGGCACATGCCTACCTGTTCTGCGGTCCACGCGGTGTGGGCAAGACAACCTGTGCACGTATCTTTGCCAAAACTATCAACTGCCTGTCTCCCACTGCTGACGGAGAGGCGTGCAACCAATGTGAATCGTGCCTTGCCTTCAACGAGCAACGCTCATATAACATTCATGAGCTGGATGCCGCCAGCAATAACTCCGTAGAAGACATCCGTTCGCTGATAGAGCAAGTACGTATCCCGCCGCAAATCGGCAAATATAAAGTATATATCATTGACGAGGTACACATGCTGTCCCAAGCTGCCTTCAATGCTTTTCTGAAGACCCTGGAAGAGCCTCCTCATCATGCCATTTTCATCCTTGCCACTACCGAAAAGCATAAGATATTGCCTACTATCCTGAGCCGTTGCCAAATCTATGATTTCAACCGCATCGGCATTAAAGATACCACAGAGCACCTGCAATATGTGGCAAAGCAGGAACATATCAATGCCGAACCCGAAGCGCTGACCGTCATTGCCCAAAAAGCGGATGGAGGTATGCGTGACGCGCTTTCCATCTTTGACCAGGTAGTAAGCTTCACAGGGGGAAACATTACTTATAAGAGTGTCATCGAGAACCTGAACGTATTGGATTACGAATACTACTTTAAATTGACGGATTTATTACTTGAAAACAAGGTACCCGAAGCAATGCTGCTTTTCAATGATGTACTGAAAAAAGGATTTGACGGCAGCCACTTTATTACGGGACTTTCTTCACATTTCCGCGATTTATTGGTGAGCAAGGATGCCTCAACTTTACAACTGCTGGAGGTAGGTGCAAGTATCCGTGAGCGTTATCAGGCACAAGCCCGGAAGTGCGAGGCCAAGTTCCTGTACAAAGCCATGAAGCTGTGCAACGACTGCGATTTAAACTATCGCGCCAGCAAGAACAAACGCTTGCTGGTAGAGCTGACACTGATACAATGTGCGCAACTGACCTTGCCCGACGCTGACGATTTGGCCGGTGGGCGCAGCCCTAAAAAGAATCAAATAAAACCCATATTTACACAGCAAGCGACTCCTGAAGTTGCCACGCAATCGCAGCCTCAGGCTCCGGTTGCCGCTGCACAGACCGGTGTTGCTCCGGCTGCTTCATCACCGACTGCAACACAAGGTTCTACAAACGGAATGAATACGGGTGGACGTCCCAACCCGCTGCCTACGACAAAGGAAGAAAAGAAAATTCCAGTATTTAAAGCGGGTACGTTGGGCATGTCCATACGCCGTCCCCTGCATGAACAAACAGCTGAGAAAACAGATGCAAAAAGCACCTCTGCCGCCCATGCAACCGCTACATCAAGCAGTGCGTCGTATGAGGATTATATCTTTAACGAAAAAGATTTAAACTATTATTGGCGTGAATTTGCAGCTAATCTGCCGGTTGAAGAGAAAGCGAACTCGGCACGTATGATGAATATGCATCCGAAACTGCTGAATGATACTACTTTCGAAGTATTGGTAGACAACGAGATGGTAGAAAAATATATGACGCAGTTGGTTCAGGCAATTCAAAACCACTTGCGGGAACGTCTCCATAACCGAAAAATAACGATGACAATACGGGTAAGTGCCCCGACTGAAAACATACGTGCCTATAGCCATGTAGAACGTTTCCAGATGATGAGTAAAAAGAATCCCAATCTGCTAAAATTAAAAGAAGCATTGGGGCTGGAATTATCCTAAAGATATTTTGCTTCCACCGAAAGGAGTGAACGACTTTAAGTTCATCTTTCCCTTGGGTGGAAGCCCGCCGTTTATAAATCGTGGTTACGCAAACGATATTGCGCCAATTCTTCATATTTTGTTCCCGGACGTCCGTAATTGCAATACGGATAAATAGAGATGCCGCCACGTGGAGTAAAGATACCTGTTACTTCGATATATTTAGGATCCATCAGTTTAATCAAGTCCTTCATAATGATATTTACACAATCTTCATGAAAATCGCCATGATTGCGAAAGCTGAACAGGTAAAGTTTCAGGCTCTTGCTCTCTACCATCTTCATGTCAGGCAGATAAGAAATACGAATCTCAGCAAAATCCGGCTGTCCGGTGATGGGGCAAAGACTGGTAAATTCGGGACAATTGAAACGCACCCAATAATCATTCCCGGGGTGCTTGTTAACAAAAGACTCCAGCACCTCAGGAGCATAATCCTGCTTGTATTCCGTCTTCTTTCCTAATATTGTCAGTTCATCTTTTCTTTCCATATAGCTATTATTTTTTAGTTTCAAGTAAATCACTTCTTACTTGCCAGATATTTTTCCAAACCTTCACGGCGAAGTTTGCACGCCGGACAATGTCCGCATCCATCACCCTGAATGCCATTATAACAAGTTAAAGTTTCCCTGCGAATCAAATCAAGAACTCCCAGTTCATCCGCCAGTGCCCATGTTTCTGCCTTGTCAATCCACATCAACGGAGTATGGAGAACAAATTGTTCGTCCATGGCAAGATTGAGTGTGACATTCAATGACTTGATAAAAGCATCCCGACAATCGGGATAACCGCTGAAATCAGTCTGAGACACACCGGTCACAATATGGTTAATGCCATGTTCGCGAGCATAAACAGCTGCAATGCTCAAGAAAAACAGGTTACGCCCCGGAACAAAAGTATTCGGGAAACTATCGGCCGGCTTATCCTGGTCCATTGCAATAGTGGTATCCGTCAATGAATTCTTACCCAAATGACCGATAAAAGAAACATCCATCGCTTCAAACTCTACTCCTGCCCCGGCAGCTATGGAACGTGCCAGTTCCACCTCTTTCACATGTTTTTGTCCGTAGACAAAACTCAACGCATATACTTTACTAAAATGTTTCTTTGCCCAAAACAGACAAGTAGTTGAGTCCTGCCCACCGCTGAACACAACCAATGCATCACTCCTATTCATGATTTATAGTTCTTTGATTTTTAATACATTGTAGGAAATATTCTCATCATAGACATCACTTCCGTCCACCTTCTTTATATAATTCACTACACGGATGGTAACAGGAAGGATAATGATTTCATAAACTGTTTTTAAAAGAGCTTGAAGAATCATCATTTTAATCAGCTCACTCACCGGCATCAACCCTCCGAAAGCAATCGGAAAGAAAATCAGCGAATCGGCACTTTCACCCACCAATGTAGAAGTGATGGCACGAAGTGAAAAATTCTTGCCTCCCGAAGCCAGTTTCATCTTACTCATGACATAAGCATTGAGAAAAGAACCAACCAAAAAGGCAGTCAAACTTGCCACAGCAATACGCGGTGCCATGCCGAAAACAAAATTAAATCCTTCTTCCCCTTCCCAAAAGGGTGCTGCAGGCATCATAATGGCAAGTTGCCCCAACGCGACAACCATAAAGTTCATGGCAAAACCCATCCAAATAATCAGTCTTGCTTTACGAAAGCCCCACACTTCGGCTATGCAGTCATTGATGATATAAGAAATAGGGAATACGACAAGCCCGGCAGTTGCAGTAATTTTCCAAATCCGGACTACCTTGGTTTCCAATAAGTTTGCTGCAACGAGACATACACAGAACAGTATGCCAAGCAACATAAAAGATACAGATACAGTGTTATTATTCTTCATTTTTCCTGTTTTTTACGTGGTGTTCTAGAATACACGACCGCTATTCACGGCATCATACGTCTATTTTTTCTAATTCGGATGCAAAGATACGCACTTTTTTGAGAAACAGTATTATCTTTGTAACTAATTTAAATTAAAGACCTCGGGAATAAGTGAAGGACAATCATGAGAAAAAAAGAATTATATGATAAGGTAATAACGTATTTTCAAAATGCAATGCCTGTTGCAGAAACGGAACTGCATTATAACAATCCGTTCGAGCTGCTGATAGCAGTCATCCTCAGCGCACAATGTACAGACAAACGCGTAAACATGATTACCCCGCCTCTCTATCGGGATTTCCCTACACCGGAAGCCCTGGCAGCCTCTACGCCGGAAGTCATTTATGAATACATCCGCAGTGTGAGTTATCCTAACAATAAAGCGAAACATCTGGTCGGCATGGCACAGATGCTGGTTAAAGATTTTCATAGTGAAGTGCCCGGTACACTGGAAGAGCTGATAAAATTGCCGGGAGTAGGAAGAAAAACCGCCAATGTAATTCAAAGCGTGGTATTCAATAAAGCAACAATGGCAGTAGATACTCATGTTTTCCGCGTAAGCCACCGCATCGGCTTGGTACCGAAAACTTGTACTACTCCGCTGGCCACCGAAAAATATCTGATGAAATACATCCCGAAAGAAATCGTTCCGACAGCCCACCACTGGCTCATCTTGCACGGCAGGTATGTATGCATGGCCAGGACTCCCAAATGTGAAGAATGCGGGCTAAACGGACTTTGCCAATATTCATTAAAACCGACAGTCTAACCGACAGAAATTACTTCTCCGTCATAAGCAAAGTGCACATGAGGGGGAAGCAGTTTCTCTACTTCCGAATGTAATCCCATGTGATGGCTCATGTGAATAAAATAAGTTTCTTTAGCTCCGATACGCTTTGCATTGTCCAATGCTTCCTGTAGATTTTGGTGTGTGCTATGAGATTGGGGACGCAAAGCATTCATCACCAGTACATCCAGTCCATTCAGAAGCTCATACTCAGACTCCGGCATGGTCAGCATATCTGTAATCCATGCCATATTACCAATACGGTATCCCAAAATAGGAAGTTTGCCATGCATCACCCGAACGGGAATAATCTCTACCTTGGCTTTCTTCGAGTTGCCAACCGTAAAAGGTGAATCCGGCACAATCTCCTTCAACAGGATGCGAGGTACTCCCGGATAAAGATGCTCTGCAAAACAATAAGGAATACGTTGACGCAAACGCTCTGCCGTATATCGTTCCGCATAAACCGGCACATCACGCAAGCGACAGAAGGGACGTAAATCATCCAAGCCACCCACATGATCATAATGCTCGTGACTGATGAATACAGCATCAAGGGGTTTAAAATCATTCAGACGTATCATCTGTTCACGAAAATCAGGACCACAATCCATCAAAATCCGCACTCCCTCTGTTTCTATCAGTCCCGAACAACGCAAACGGTTATCCCGAGGATCATTGCTGGTACAAACCGGGCATTTGCACCCTATTTCGGGTACTCCCGTAGATGTTCCACTGCCTAGTATTGTAATCTTCATATAACAGTTAAATAAAATTCACTTCAGGAGAAACAGTTATCCCGAATTTCAAAAAGACAGACTCTTGTATCTGCCGGGACAAATCTACGATTTCTCTTCCGGTAGCTCCTCCACAATTTACCAATACCAAAGCCTGTTTGGAATGAACACCTGCATTGCCTACCTGTTTACCTTTCCAGCCGCAACGATCAATCATCCACGCTGCCGGAATCTTGACCTTATCTTCTCCCATATTATAATGAGGTATCTCAGGATATTCTCTTTGCAATGCTTCGAATTGCAGACGCGATACAACAGGATTCATAAAAAAACTTCCGGCATTGCCTTGCACCTTCGGGTCCGGCAACTTTGCTTCACGTATCTCAATTACTGTATTACGCACATTGTCCAATGTTATCTCGCATCCGCGTTTCTCCAATTCACCTCTCACATTACCATATTCGAGATTAAAAAGCGGATGTTTTCCAAGACGGTAAGTCACATGAGTAACGATATATTTTCCTTTCAATTCTTTTTTGAATATACTCTCACGATAGGCATAGTGACACTCATCATTAGCAAACACACGTTCCTGCCCCGTAGAGACTTCCAGTGTTTCTACCGAAACAATCAAATCTTTGACCTCCGCACCGTATGCACCAATATTTTGCACAGCCGAAGCACCCACTTCTCCCGGTATCAAAGATAAATTCTCCGCACCATACCATCCGTGCCGCACGGCAAAAGCCACAAAATCATCCCATACCTCTCCGGCTCCTACCCTTATGTCGACAGTTTTATCATTCTCATCCACTACTTCATAACCATGAATGGCCGAATGCAGAACGGTTCCTTCATAATCTGCCGTAAACAACAAATTACTGCCCCAGCCAATATGCAACCATGACGGTTTTAAATAATCCTTATTTGATAATATAGCCTTCAATTCAGCAACCGACCCATATTCTACAAACACAGACGCCTTTACATCCATGCCGAAAGTATTATGCGGCAACAATGAATACTCCTTTATTTCTTTCATCAGTCATTAACAGGGTTAATCGCTTAAATCTTCAAACTGCACTAATTTCCACAACCCATTGCGCCGTTCAAAGTAAAGCGTATTATTAAATCCATTACCGAATCCTTTTATCTCAATTACCTTTGTATTCGATTTAGAATTCTCATTCTGTCCATAATTTACATTTGTCAGAAACTCGCGGGGAAGTACCGGCTGAAAAGCAAACCACTGTCCTGCTTCAAGGGTAGTTTCAATTATTTGAAATTCATCGTCCGGGTCTACCGTAACAAACTTCAATGGATTATGAAGGCGTGTTTGCTGGAAAAGAGAATCATTGGCAAAATGTTCATAGAACTCATAGAAGCTCTCCTTGCTGTCCTCATTCTCCGGCATATCTGCAAAATCAATGGCTTCCAACTTCCACAACCCCTTCAAACGTTCAAAATAATATCTCTTAATCTTGTTTGTCTTCAGATAAATCCACTCAATCTTCACGCTGGTAGCAGTAGTATCCTTTTCCGCTTCCATATCCACCGCCTTGTCAAAAAGAACAGTATAAGAATCCAATTGGCTGAACAACGGGTCGTGTTTCCAATCTTTCTTTTCGATATGTTCCTTCTTATCCATCGTATAATAAGGCAAGGGGAACACAATACGCGACACTTGCAGCTTTTCGTCAATTGCAAAATTGTAGATAAAGTCGGCAAAACTTTCATCTGCGGTAGCCGGAACCATCGGTTCTTCTTCCACCACTTCCATCACTTCCACCGTATCAGGAACGGCAGCCAGCGAATCAATCTCTTCAGTGAGCATCTCGAAGGGGTCTATTTTCTTTTTACCACCTCCACAGGAGCTAATCAGCACAAGCAGACAAACTCCGATAATCAGTTTCTTCATTTTCTATTTTTAGAAAAAATCAATGCAAAAGTATCTCTTTTTTTAGTTTTCAGCAAAATATTCGGTTTAATTCGCTAACTTTGCGGTCATTAAAAAAATAAAGAAGAAAGTATGTTAGCTAAAATAGAACAATTACTTCAGGAAATTGAAGGCTTACACGCTGCTAATGCAGAGGAATTAGAAGCCCTCCGTATTAAATATCTCAGTAAAAAAGGAGCAATTAATGAGTTGATGGCAGACTTCCGCAATGTACCTGCCGACCAAAAGAAGGAAGTGGGAATGAAACTGAATGAGCTGAAAAACAAGGCTCAGGAACGTATATCCACATTGAAGGAAGCTTTTGAAACACAAGACAACGGTGCCGCTGAAATGGATCTTACCCGCACGGCATATCCTATCGAATTGGGAACCCGCCATCCGTTAAGTATTGTCAAGAATGAAATTATCGATATTTTCCACCGTCTCGGTTTCAGTATTGCCGACGGACCGGAAATAGAAGATGACTGGCATGTTTTTTCTTCCATGAACTTTGCCGAAGATCATCCGGCACGCGATATGCAGGATACTTTCTTCGTTGAAGCCAACCCTGAGCATGTACAGGGCAATGTCATTTTGCGCACGCATACTTCATCCGTACAAAGCCGGGTAATGGAAAGCACCCAGCCACCCATCCGAATTATTTGTCCGGGGCGCGTATATCGCAACGAGGCTATCAGCTATCGTGCACATGCGTTTTTCCATCAGGTAGAAGCTCTCTATATTGACAAAAACGTGTCATTCACCGACCTGAAACAAGTATTGCTTTTATTTGCGAAGGAAATGTTCGGTGCCGAAACTCAAATCCGTTTACGTCCTTCTTACTTCCCCTTCACCGAGCCAAGTGCGGAAATGGATATCAGCTGTAATATCTGCGGTGGAAAAGGATGTCCGTTCTGTAAAGGAACCGGCTGGGTAGAAATTTTGGGTTGCGGTATGGTAGACCCGAATGTACTGGAAGCCAACGGCATTGACAGCAAAGTTTATTCAGGATATGCATTGGGTATGGGTATCGAACGTATCACCAACCTGAAATATCGCGTAAACGACCTGCGTTTGTTCTCTGAAAATGATACACGTTTCTTAAAAGAGTTCGAAGCTGCCAATTAATCAGTCTTTGTTTTGAATTTCATAAAACGATTAATAGACGGAACATTCTTTTGTCTGTTAATCGTTTCTTTATATGACAATATATGAAAGATAAGCTAGTAACAAAAAACTATATAGAAATTCTCGCAGCCAACTTTCTGCTCTACTTTGGTTTCTATTTACTAATGCCGGTACTGCCGTTCTATTTAGCCGAGATATTTAACAGCGAAAAAGGAACCATTGGTATTATCCTTTCATGTTACACAATAGCCGCCTTATGTATCCGTCCGTTTTCGGGCTATCTGCTGGATACTTTTGCCAGAAAACCGCTTTATTTATTAGCTTATTTTCTTTTTACGGCTGCCTTCGGCGGATATCTGTTGGCGGGCACCCTCACTTTATTCACACTTATCCGCATCTTCCACGGTTTAGCCTTCGGAACGGTCACGGTAGCAGGAAACACGGTAGTCATCGACATCATGCCCAGTTCACGGCGTGGAGAGGGACTGGGATATTATGGAATGATGAACAACACGGCAATGAGCATTGGCCCTATGGTTGGACTATTTCTACATAATGCATACTCTTTTGAAGTGATATTTTGGTGTGCACTGGTCAGTTGCGCTTTGGGACTGGTCATGGCGTCACTGGTGAAAACACCAGCTAAAGAACCCGTTAAAAGAGAACCGATATCGCTCGACCGATTCATTTTATTGAAAGGCATTCCTGCCGGAATCTGCCTGTTACTACTGTCCGTACCCTACGGAATGACCTCCAACTATATTGCCATGTATTCGCAACAAATAGGAATTACGGCTGAAACAGGTTTCTTTTTCACATTTATGGCTTTTGGAATGGCTACCAGCCGACTATTCAGCGGACGATTGGTTGACCGTGGCAAGATAACACAAGTTATCGAAGCCGGACTTTATTTGGTTTGTTTCTGCTTTTTCGGGCTGAGTGCCTGTGGGTGGTTAATCGACTTCAGCCTACAGTGGACTACCTATTTCTTCTTTTTCATAGCTTTATTACTGGGTATCGGTTTTGGAACCATGTTTCCGGCATTCAATACATTGTTTGTCAATCTGGCTCCCAACAGCCAACGAGGTACAGCTACCAGCACTTACCTTACTTCATGGGATGTAGGTATAGGAGTGGGTATGCTGGCAGGCGGATATATCGCACAAATAGCCACTTTCAAAATAGCTTATTTATTCGGAGCAGTATTAACGGTTATTTCTTTATTCTACTTCCGGACAAAAGTAGCTCCACACTTTCATCAGCATAAGCTACGTTAGTCCTTGTACGTCAGCACCATAATATGAGAAAGACGGTCCTCAGAAATTGACAGTTGGGTAGACAGAATAAATGAATGAAATAAAGTAGCATTCTCTAAAATAAACGGCGGCAGATAAGGGCGAAAACGCTCAGGATTTTCAGAAACCTTATGCATATCGGCCACTAACATGAAAGAAGCGTCACGAGAAAGATTCGCCACACACTCGTCAAACAGTGTCCGACCACTACCGTCGTTTTCTTCTATTGCTTCATCCATATACCCGTTCATCGAATCTTTATTGCCCGAAATAACAACGCTGTCTTCCTTGACATCGGGCACTGACTGCATTTTTGCCACAAATTCGGAAGTACAGCTGCAAGTATCAGGCATAAAAGTATCCCCTGTAAGATATACCACATCACTATTCATATGAAAATCAAACTCACTCCAGCAACGATTATTATTCTGCAGGAAAGGCATCGAAGTCGTACGACCATATAATGTGAGGAAATTATGAGACTTCTTTTTCTCAAATACCTTCGAGAATACCTCATCATCACTCAATGCCGTTTCGTCCTCCTTGGCATCTATAACTTCTTCTATTAACCGCTTCTGATAACTCGCGACAAAGAAACCTGACCCACTATAAACAGCCAAAAATTCATTATTATTCAAAGGATAAATATAAATATTCTTTCCTCTATATTTTTCTTTCTTCGGCTGAAACTCACCCGGAGCACGCTCTTGCAGCATATCGGCAAGTAACTTTTCGTCTCCTGCACCCATGCGGAAATATACAACCTGATCACGCGGAGACCCCGGAGCATGAAAACTTACCAATAAACGGCTCATCCGACTGCTCAGGCCATGTGCTTTCTGAGTGGCATACTCATTCAATCCCCCAAGAATAAAATCGAATAAACCGGGAAACTGAAAATCTCCCAGTTCATTGCTATAATTAAGTTGTGGAAAATCATTTAAAAAATAATTGATATTATCGCTTTCCAAAACACCAATACTGTTTGAAGGTACCAAGGAGAAGAGATTGAACTCCCGACCTCTATCGGTCATGCTCAATCGTGTAAATCCATAAAAACCAACTGCTATACAGAACAATACAACAGAAAGCACTACACCTAATTTTGCAACTGTCCGCAATCTCATACCTTACCTATATTTATATTTTTTTTGCAAATATAGCAAATTATTTAAGGAAACAAAAGAAACTCTCAAAAAAATGCCTGCGATTAACAATCTAGTCAGACACATTGGCAACCGGAAACTCTATGGCTCCCCAACCTATCATTGCATTAAACAATCTTACCGCCGAAAAAGATGACAGTTCTTCCTTTTTTATTTCTTTTTCTTTCAATACGCCTTTATCCAGCAATTCCGCCCGCTTGGTTCCCTTCAGCAAAGGGTGCAAGGGAGTATACCAGTCATTCCCGTCATATAAAGCAATATTAGCAATTGAAGTATCTGTCAATAACCCATTCTTCACTATTAATATATCATCCTTATCCTGACGAATCTGAAACAAACTATTCAACTTTCTTCTGTCTGTGCTCTTGAAAGAATAGTCTATAGTATCCGAACACACCATACGCAAAGACCGGACAGGTCGCATCTCATAAAGAGAATAAGATACCTCCGTTATGCCTTCTTCCGTATATACCACCCTGCATTTCACACCATTCATATCAGCAGACAAGTGCAGATAATCTTCCAACTGCAAGGGTGCGCATTCCGGCCGGAAATGCCTACGGACCTCATTTAACCGCCGATTATGATAAAACAGATTGCAGGCATTTCCTTTCTCTATCCGTATGGTTTCAATAAATTGGTACATATATTTTCTGTTTCATTTCATTGTATTCACTCTCCAAAACACTTTTGCCGGTAATGCCCCCACCCGCTTTAAAATAAAGATGTCCGTTCTCCTGTTCTATGAAACGTATCATCACGGCACTATCCAAATTCCGTCCATCGAAATATCCCATTACCCCGGTATAAAAGCCCCGTTCATAGTTTTCGGCCTCAGCAATAATTTCCATTGTTTTCGGCTTTGGAGCGCCGGTTATGGAGCCGGCAGGCAAGAGCCTGAAAAGAATATCTCCGATATGTGACAAATAATCTTCAGGCAACACCCCGCAAATTTCAGAACTTGTCTGAAGTATCGGTCCCTTATTAGTTTCAAGACAATCACAATAACGGTAACGGGTAACGGTCACCTGTTCCGATACCATACTCAAATCATTCCGAATTAAATCTACAATAGTGGCATGCTCGGCCGCTTCCTTCCTGTCATCCATCAAAAGCCGACATGCATCAGGCAGTGAAGCATCGATTGTACCCTTCATGGGAAACGACTTTATCTTTCCTTCTTCGATGCGGACAAAGATTTCGGGTGAGAAACAAACCAACGTATCTTTCAGCCATAACTTGTACTTTGCCTCGGAATACCGAAAAACAGCTTCAAGCGTCAAGTTAGTCTTAACCGGAACTTGACAGGTCAGATTAGTAAGATAACTATTACCTGCCAATATATTATTCTTCACCACATCAAAAGCAATGCGATACTCTTCCAAAGCCGGTGGAGCAGTCTCCCATATTAACATTCCGCCATATTCTTCGCACCTCTTTTCTACATTGGTTATCCCATTAAAACTATACTGACAAAAACTTGAATCAATCTCACTGATTTCCTCCACATAGGAATGTTCTTGTTTATAGTCTATGATAAAAAGAAACGGCCTACCCTTGCCGGCCAAGTCATTCATCCGTTCAATACTTTCCTTTCGGCTATATAACTGCATTGCAATTTATTTATTTCGAAATTCTAAAGGGAGATGATAATTTTATTTCCAGACCTCCCAATCCCTTCTCTACATAATAAATACCCGGAAGAACCGCTTTAAAAAACAATCCTTCGATATCAAAATTTTCTGATTGATAAACAGCCATCCAATATCCTTCTCCACATGAAGGAGAAGAAACAACCTGAGCAACCTTATCATTTTTAATAACTCTAATCATCTTTGGATCAAACTCTTCCACCTCCTTCTTTGTAGCGGCAGGAAGAACAATATATTGATAGGAAGCACCCGACGGTTTCACACCATGACGCAAATGCAATGCCGCCACTTCTCCATGAAGAGTAGCAGGCGTATACATTCCCATAAAATCGCTCCAACGTCCCTCGCGTTCTTCCGATTGTGCCACACATGTATCCCCGTCCAAAACAATATAACCGACAGCATCATGAAAAAAGCGCAAATCTTTTTGCCGGAACGCTTCTGCTCCTGTAATTGCACTCCATTTCTTCTTATTCCAAACATAAAGTTCTCCACTCTTTGAACGCTGATCTATGGAAGTTGTTACACACAAAGTTGTATCTGAATGAATATCGGCCCCCAAACAGAAAACAAATTTATCGGCAAATAACCATACTTTATGCGCTTCCAGTCCGTCACGATTCAACTCCATGGCTGTCATTCCAATTTTTCCATTACTCAAGCCACCCACTAAATCACTGTTATTCCCGGACCTTGTCACATTGACATTAGGCATCGGTGCAATATCCTCATATGAAGTGACACCCGGTATCTTCCGCCAGTCCCAAAAAGGAAATACTTCCAGATATTCATCTCCCCGAACATAATAATAAGTTGCTCCGTCTCCCAAGTAATATCCTTTCAGATTATCCTCATTTACCAACTCCGTACCAATCACCCTGCGAGAAGCCATTTTAACCGAAGACATCCAATCTTTGCTACGATGAACCGTGTAATCGGAATCATCAAAATGTTTATGACCTATCAACGTATTACCATGCGCAGGAAAACCTGCCAATCCCATATCTTCAGCAGCAAATGCCAAACTATATGCCTTATGTATCTGAGCATTATGAAAGAATTGCCGTCCCAACGAGCTGACATCCATATATCTGTTCCATATCACCCATCTATAACCTTTGTCAATCAACGAAACCAATATTTCCCTCTGCTGTCCGGTGAACTCGTAATCGGTATCTTTGAACAGCTGAAAGAAGAAACTCATTCCCGTGACAAAAGACAATCCGTAATTTCCGAATTGTTGCTGCGGACCATGCTGATGAAAGCTCCAATCATCTTTAATCCCTTCCTTTCTACCCAATACAATTTCCGAGGCAATAGCATCTCGCGCAGCCTTCACTAAATCTGCATCATTTTGCAAAAGAGCCCGAATCAAGACATTTCCGGCCAACCATACCTTATTTTGTCCCGTCATCCCGAACTTAGCATTCTCCATTACCGCTACAGCAGCCCGGTGCTCCCGGTCTGTCAACTGTTCTTCCAATAAAATAAAAGCAGCTCCCAGTGTTTTAGGAATACCAATCTGATTATACCACCAGTTCAGACAACGAGGCTTGGTATCAAACCAATATTTCAAAGCTAAATGAATTGCCTCTTTTACCTTTTCCGAATGATAATACTCTGTAGTTTTTGAATAATACAGTTTCGACAATTCCAATATTCGTTCCGCATGGAGTTTAGGTTCCCAGCCTGAACGCTTAGTATCTGCATAATTAATGTCAGTCCACGAACCGTCTGCCGACATCAATGACAGATAACCATCTATTTTTTTCAAATCAAAAGGATAAAGTTGGTGCAACTCCACTACCGCCTGATCAGACATCTCCTTTTCCGGTTTTATCTTTATCAAATCCGAAAGCAATGAATCCTGCTCTATGGATGACGGTATTAACATCTGCCTGTAGTTCTCTTTTATTTGTTTTAATTCTCTGACTCCGGCAGCTTTCCCCATCAAGACATGGAATATCAAACTACAGATTAAGGTCAACTTCAAAATATTGCTCATTGTTTTATTGCTATTATGCGTTTAACGAACAAAATTAATGTATTTTTTCGATTCAACGATAAATTAAAATCTAAAATAAAGCCAATCCACGGTTGATGAAAGATATATGGAAATTGAGTGCTATTATAAAAGGCTGTAGTGTACCTTTCGAAAAGACTTTGAAGTTTTCTGAAAACTCTTCCAACTTTTTCAAAAAGGTCTTGAAGTTTTTTACAAAGACTATGGTCTTTTTGGGAAAGCTCTTGGTCTTTTTAAAAAATGTCCTTGTCTTTTTGGAGGTACATGCGAACGTACATGTAAAACATGCTCCCTGACGGGGTGAATTTTGTGTGAAATGAACATTATCGGTCTCCTTTCACACCGAAACATTGATAAACAAAAGGATTCAATACATGCAATGCGTGAAAGCAACTTTTATCAACTTTCTTTTGAAGCCGAAACAACTTTTCGGATTGCCCCAAGTTTTCAAACTGAACCGCCCCCCAGAGCCCTTTTCAAACTGAGCCCCTACTACAATAAAAAAGAGGAAATTCTTATCGAACTTCCTCTTCTATCGGGGTGGCAGATGGGACTCGAACCCACGACATTCAGAACCACAATCTGACGCTCTAACCAACTGAACTACAGCCACCGTATTGGCTTTCCTTTCAAAAGCGATGCAAAGGTAAGGCTTTTTTTTATATCTGCAAACTTTTTGCCGAAAAATTATTCAAAAAAATATTCTTTTATTCCTCTATTGTATGTATCAAACAAAATTCTAGCTCTCATAAGAAAACGTTTCATCGCACTAACCTCCTCATTTTTAATCGGTTTATCAAGGAAAGAAGCCGGATAAAGCTCAAATCCTTTTTTTCCACTTAAATTGGGACGTGAAGTCCAAACTAGAGAATATTCACAGTTAATCAAACGAGTTATTCTAAAAATACGCTGCAATTCCAATTTCACCATAGCTCCCCCATCCGTATCTTCTTTCGACATGTTTGATATAAAATTACCCAATGAATACACAACGACATGTTTGGCAGGAGTATGCTTATCTTGTATGACCTCCATGGGTTGAAGTACATGCGGATGAGAACCTATCACATGATCTACCCCCTGAGTTATCATCCAATCTGCCAAGTCCCGTTCCGAACGCTCAGGCAACGAACGATATTCTATCCCCCAATGCATACACGCTATAATGACATCGGGCATCATGCGGCGCGCCTTAAGAATATCTTTCTTAATTTGTTCCCGGTCAATGTAGTTCACCACATTGGGCGGAGTGACTTCAATGCCGTTTGTTCCATAAGTATAATTGAGCAGAACAATACGAAAATGATTCTTTTCTATCAACAAGGGATAGCCCTCATCCCGTTTGCCCTTATTTACATAAGTGCCCGCATGTGGAATATGCAAGGAGTCCAGCATCAGGATGGTGCGTTCCAATCCTTTTTTCCTTCGGTCAAGACAATGATTATTCGCTGTAAGCAACACATCAAAACCGGCCTCTTTAACAGCATACAAATATTCATCGGGAGCACTAAACGCCGGATAACCGCTATAGGGCTTGCCACCCAATGTCACTTCCAGATTGGCAACAGCCAAGTCTGCCGCACTTATCTCATCTTTTACATGCTTGAAACAAGACGAATAATCATAGGATGTCCCTACACGGGCAGCCTCTATTTGTGCCTGATGCTGCATCAGGTCTCCCACAAACAACAAGGTTATTTTCTCTTGCGCAGTAAGCGAAAGACTAAAGCACAAGCTGAACAGTATAAAGAGCTGCCGCATATTAAAGGTATGATTTACAACGTTAATAATCGGCAAGATAAAGAGAATATTCGGAAAAGCCAAAGATACCGGTGAAAAACGATATTACAGGCTTACTATTTCCTGCAAGATGCCGACCGCTGTTTCTACTGTTTCCACATTCTTTATCACCATACTGCGTTTACCATTCTGCTCACGAAGATTGCAATAACGGGGATTCTTTCCCATGTAATCAATCACTTTTCCAAAGGCTGCACTCTGATAGTAAGGACTGTCAGGATTACTCACAAAGAACAGCGTCATTCGTCCGGCTTTCAAGAAAACTTTCTCTGCACCCAAGCGTTTTGCCATCCGGCGCAAGGGAACAATGCGAAGCAGTTCCTGACCTTCGCGCGGAACTTTCCCGAAACGGTCTTCCAAACGGGATTTGAATGCCAACACATCTTTATCCAGCTCCAAGCCATCCAACTCACGATAAAGCAACATACGTTCGCTGCTGCTGGGAATGTATTCATTGGGAAACAATAATTCCAAATCACTTTCCACCTGACACTCATCCACAAAGTTTTCACCACTTATTTTTTCCTCACCTGCCGCTTGCAGCTCTTCAGCATAAAGGTCTGCAAATTCATCCTCTTTCAGCTCTTTCACAGCCTCAGCCAAAATCTTCTGATAAGTTTCGTATCCCAAATCGGCAATGAAACCACTCTGTTCGGCACCCAACATATTACCTGCTCCACGGATATCAAGATCCTGCATGGCAATGTGGATTCCACTACCCAAATCACTAAAGTTCTCTATGGCCTGCAGACGACGTTTGGCTTCGGGAGTCAACGAAGTGAGTGGAGGAGCCAATAAATAGCAAAATGCTTTCTTATTGCTACGTCCCACACGTCCACGCATCTGATGCAAATCGCTCAACCCGAAATTCTGCGCCTGATTGATGATAATGGTATTGGCATTGGGGATATCAATTCCACTTTCAATAATGGTAGTCGCCAGCAGCACATCATAATCATAGTTCACAAAGTCGAAAATAATCTTCTCAAGTTTTTCCGGTTCCATCTGTCCATGACCGATGCAAACACGGCAGTCCGGGATGTTTCGTTTAATCATTGCTTCCAGCTCCACCAGGTTCTGTATCCTATTGTTTACAAAAAATACCTGACCGTTACGACTCATCTCGAAGTTGATAGCCTCAGTGATAATTTCTTCATTGAATGTATGCACCTCGGTCTGGATGGGGTAGCGGTTGGGGGGAGGAGTCTGTATCACAGAAAGGTCGCGCGCACCCATCAGTGAAAACTGCAAAGTACGCGGAATAGGGGTAGCCGTCATGGTCAGAGTATCAACATTGACTTTTATCTGGCGAAGTTTCTCTTTTACGCTGACTCCGAACTTCTGCTCCTCATCTATAATCAGTAGCCCCAAATCCTTGAACTTAATGCTTTTGCCAATAATTTTATGCGTACCAATCAGAATATTAATCTTGCCTTCTCCCAATTCTTTCACGATGCGGGAACTGTCTTTGGCACTACGAGCCCGACTCAGATAATCCACTTTACACGGAAAATCCTTCAATCGTTCACGGAAAGTCTGAAAGTGCTGATAAGCCAATACGGTAGTCGGTACAAGTACCGCCACTTGTTTGTTGTCCGTCACAGCCTTAAAAGCAGCACGCACTGCTATTTCCGTTTTTCCAAAACCAACATCCCCGCACACCAGACGGTCCATCGGACGTTCGCTTTCCATATCAGCCTTTACATCCTGAGTTGTCTTCAGCTGGTCAGGAGTATCCTCATAAATAAAGCTGGCCTCCAGCTCATGCTGCAAAAAGCTGTCGGGAGTATAGCTGAAGCCCTTCTCCTGCTTTCGCTGAGAGTATAACTTAATCAAATCACGGGCAATATCTTTAATCTTGGTCTTGGTGCGTTCCTTCATTTTCTCCCAAGCACCGGTACCCAGTTTATTGAGGCGCGGAGTTTCTCCTTCCTTCCCTTTATACTTGGAAATCTTGTGCAAGGAATGAATAGACACAAAGACGACATCCTCATTTTGATAAACCAACTTGATAACCTCTTGCGTGGTATCGCCGTTGGGGATACGCACCAGCCCGGCAAACTTCCCTACTCCATGGTCAATGTGCACAACATAATCTCCCGGTTCAAATTGGCTCAACTCTTTTAATGTCAGTGCCACTTTGCCGCTACGGGCCTTGTCACTCCGAAGGTTATATTTATGAAAGCGGTCGAATATCTGATGGTCGGTAAAAAAACAGCTCCGAAGAGTATTATCGCTAAATCCTTCGTGCAATGTCTTATTGACCGGAGTGAATGCTATTTTATCTCCCCGCTCCTCAAAAATATCTTTCAACCGCTTAGCCTGTTTTTCACTGTCCGTACATATATATAATGTATAGCCCTGTTCCAGATAATCGGTAAACGTACTGCTTACCAAATCAAAGTTCTTGTGAAAAATCGGTTGCGCACTTGTATCAAAGGGCAAAGTGGCCTGCGGAGTACCCGTAGGCTTATTCCCAAATTCTATTCTTTTGAACTCTAACGCACGAACTGCAAACTCTGAACCATCAACCAACTTTGTCTCCAAACTCATCAATTCTGTCTTCTCCCCTTCATAAGCAGCCAAAGCCTGTGGAGAGAGCGCCTCATCTCTGACGGATTGTATTCTTTCGCGTACCCACAGGAAATCCTTCATTGCCAATACGGTATCCTTTGGTATAAACTCAAAAAAAGAAACACCGTTCCTGTCCGTCGCCTTTGTCAGTTCCGGCACAATGGCTATGCTTTGCTTCTTTTCCTTCGAGAGCTGATTCTCCACTTCAAAAGTGCGGATACTGTCCACCTCGTCACCAAAGAAATCGATGCGATAAGGATATTCAGAAGCAAAAGAAAAAACATCGATAATGCTTCCTCTTACTGCATATTGCCCCGGCTCATACACATAATCCACATGCTCAAACCCATAGCCGGTAAGCACTTCTGCAATAAACTCAGTATCCACATGTTCACCTACACTCAGCTTCAATGTTTTATCAGTCAGTTCTTCTTGTGAAACAACCTTTTCGGCAAGAGCATCGGGATAGGTTACAACACACAAAGTATCACCTTTCTGCAAACGGCTCAATACTTCCGTGCGAAGAATCTCATTTGCCGCATCCTTTTGCCCGTATTTGATGGCACGACGATATGAAGAAGGAAAGAATAAAATATTCTCTTCTCCATTTACTTGCGTCAAGTCATGATAAAAATAACCTGCCTCTTCCTGATCTCCCAATATAAAAACAAACGTCTGTTTATTTTCTCTGATAAAGGAGGAAATAAATAAAGGTGTCGCTGAAGCATGTAAGCCTCCCAGGAAAATAGTCCTCACCGAGGAATCTTCCAATAACGCAGCCAATCCCGCAGTATTCGGGTGTCCGGCATATATACGTTGTAATTCCGAAATGTCCATATCTTCGTTTAAGATGGGAACAAAATTAGAGAATTTTCTTATTACTTCCTCTAATTATAGCCAACTATTTAAGATTTTACTTACTTTTGTGACTCAATGTTTAAATCATGGAAACAAAAGTAATAAGCACAATTAAAGGACACGCACGTGTAGATGTAGCCGATGTGCTACGCGGATTGGCAGTAATGGGAATCATCATTCTGCACTCCATTGAGCATTTTAATTTCTATTCATTTCCAGATACAACCACGCAGAGTGACTGGCTCAACTTTACGGACAAAGCAATCTGGAATGGATTATTCTTCATGTTCGGCGGAAAGGCATATGCCGTATTTGCCCTTCTCTTCGGCTTTAGTTTTTTTATTCAGAACGATAATCAGCGCATGCGCGGCAACGATTTCCGATTACGTTTCTGCTGGCGGCTCATCCTGTTATTCTTAATAGGCAATATCAATGCCAGCTTCTTCACCGCGGAAGTGCTGGTACTTTATTCACTGGTAGGTTTTATCCTGCCCCTCACCTGCCGTCTGAAAGACAAATGGGTATTTCTTCTCGCTTGCGTGCTATTGATACAGCCTTTGCCACTTTACTATGTAATACGTGCCTGCCTGGACCCGTCTTTCATTACTCCGGCCATTCCCACCCGCAGCTTTTGGGATGCCACCTTTGCCGTACAAAGTCATGGTTCGTTTTTGGAAACAGTCCGGGTGAATTTATGGGAAGGACAAATAGCCAGTCTTGCCTGGGCATGGGATCACGGACGTGTATTCCAAACGGCAGCTTTGTTTTTGTTGGGTATGTTAATCGGACGACGCGGACTATTCCAAAAAGAGAACTTGAAGGTATGGAATAAAATACTTGCCGGTGCACTTATCGCATTCTTTCCTTTATACGGATTAGGCAATATGTTGCCGGCATTCATTGTCAATAAATCAATATTGACCCCTTTATCACTTATCATCACCTCGCTTTCTAACTTCTCATTCATGTTGGTATTGGTTTCGGGAGTTATCTTTGCATTCTATAATACAAATATGCATTATCTTTTAATGAAAATCACTCCATACGGAAAGATGAGTCTTACCAACTATATTACTCAAAGCATAGTAGGTTCTATGTTATACTATAACTGGGGATTTGCTCTTCACAACCAATGTGGCATCACTGTCAGTTGCCTGGCGGGTATCGCATTCTTCATCTTGCAGTTTACATTCTGCCGCTGGTGGATGAGCCATCATTCACACGGACCGATGGAATACATATGGAAACGTGCCACTTGGCTGAAATGAGAACTTAAAAGGGCTTCCGGTTGTTTTACACATAAATAGAAATATAACTTATGGCTAATATGCATAATGAAATAGAATACGTTTTCAATTTACTCGAAAATCATCGTTTGAAAGAAGCATTGGTACAAATCCATGCCATGGCCAGCCAATGTTCCAGCTGGCAGCTGCGTACTGACGTAGAAACACTGCAAACGACATACGATCTGATGTTGCAATACAACGCAAAGGGCATAAAAGATCCAAAACAAAAGGATATGTATAATAAAATATTCCGATCGGCTTACGAAATGGCAGAACGGACACATATCATGAAAAACAGTACATCTTCTTTTGCTTTATATTATGATTTGATACGCACTTATGAGCACGCTAAACCGCATACTCTTTCCGAACTGCAAATGCAATTGGAAGCCTATACGGAAGATGCTGCGACAGCTCCTCTGATTTACAGTGATGCCAATCGCTGTAAATCAGAATTGGCAGGGATACGCGAACGTCATGAAAAAGCACTCAACGAGTTATTCGAAAGAACCTGGGTTTCTTTATATTGGACGGAAGCCGAAGCACAGGAAGCCCAGACACTGCTCAAATCACTTCTGGTACCGGTCAATGATCTTTGCGTCTTCATCAGTGCCGTCACGATGAGCCAATCCAGAATTTTTGATATACGAAAATATATGCTACTCCTCGAAGCGTATAATCACCCTGATCCTATGGTGAACCAACGTGCTATCGTAGGTATAGTGATAACTGCACTTTTCCATGAACATCGTATCATGATGTATCCCGAAGCACGTGCAAAGCTCTCACTGCTCAATGAAGATGCTGATTTTATTAAGAACCTGCATACCATACAGATTCAATTGCAGCTTTCACGCGAGACACAGAAAATAGACAGGAAGATGCGGGAAGAAATCATTCCCGAAATGATGAGAAATCCGCGAATTGGGAACTCCAACAAAATCGGGTTCGATGAAACAGAAGACTCCGATGATCTTAACCCGGAATGGGAAAGCTGGATTGACAAATCGGGCATTACTGACAAATTACGTGAAATGGGCGAATTGCAAATGGAGGGAGCTGATGTTTATATGAGCACATTCTCTCAACTAAAGCAGTTCCCTTTTTTCCGCCAAATGTCACATTGGTTCTATCCTTTCGACCGCCAATTTCCCGATATTGTTACCATATTTGGAGATAATGAAGAAAAGAGAATGTCCTTATTGGACATTATACTCAATAGCGATTCCTTCTGCAATTCAGATAAATATTCTTTCTGTTTCAGCTTGATACAAATGCCTGAATCGCAAAGAGAGCTGATGATACATCAGATGAACGAGCAAAGCTCTGTATCGCAAGAACAGCTGGAACAGATAACAAAGATGACGAAGTCCACCTTGAAAAAAGAGAATATCAGTCGCCAGTATATTCATGATTTATACCGCTTCTTCAAATTATGGTCTCGCCGTTCCGAAGAAAAAGACATCTTCGAAAGCCGCTTTGAACTGTGGAAATATAACAGCCTTAAAAAAGCAATAATCCAACCTGAAGAACTGAAAAAGTTGGCAGATTATTTCTTCCAAAAAGATTATATGGAGGAAGCATTCCAGCTATACAGCATCCTGCTTGAAGAGAATAAAACCAACTCCGAGTTATGGCAGAAAGCCGGTTATTCCCTCCAGAAATTGGGAAATTACGATAAAGCGTTGAGTTATTATAAACAAGCTGATATCATTGCCCCGGATGCCTTATGGACTAACCGTCATCTGGCCTTGTGTTACCATAAGCTGGGCATGCCTGAACAGGCATTGCAATACTTCAAAAAAGTAGAAATTGTTCAGCCCGACAATTTAAACCTGTCCTTACAGATTGGTCAATGTCTGGTAGCCTTGAAAAGATACGAAGAGGCTTTGGGGTACTTCTTTAAAGTGGAATACCTGGAAAAAAATCCCAATAATGCACGCCGTGCTATCGGCTGGTGTTCATTTGTTATCGGCAAATATGAAGAAGCACGTAAATATTATGATCTACTGCTTCAGGCTACCAAGCCCAAAATGCAAGACTGGATGAATGCAGGACATTTATACTATACATTAGGAAATATCGAAACGGCTATCAACTATTATCAAAAAGCACAGAGTATGTGCGAAGACCGTAACATGTTCCTTACCTTCTATTTGGAAGACAAAAAATACCTTATTGAAAAAGGATTTTCGGAAGAAGATATCTATATTCTATTGGATGAACTACTTTAATGACTTATAAGACAATTCGATACGAGAGAGAAGTTTTGTATAATTATACAGGACTTCTATCTTTATCGGAGATTCATCATCCAATCTATAGTTAGCATGCACGTTATAAGTCTCAGCACCATGATTTACACAACGTCCGATATCATTGGGCAAAACTGTATCTACCCTGAAATCCCCCAAGTTTAGTAAAAAATAGAAAAAGCCATCCAAGCCATCACTATCCATTACATAAGCCTGTATATTCAAATTTGCCCGATAATTAATATGATTATCATAATTATAATAACTATGACACACATAAGTACTGTCATTTAATTCATGATGGGAGGTAATGGATTCCATCAGTTTTCCATCATCACCAAATATATATTTCGTACAGACGCGTTTTAAGAAATCATTTCCTTCCACTCCAAAATAGTCCGACTTGATACACAATGTATCAGCTCCGTATTCATAAGTCGAAGTCTTAAAAACATCCCACGTTTCCGAACCTCTTTTCAACAAACAACGTGTACGACTTTCTATCGCCTTGCCTTTAGCCATTTTAAAAGTTACCGAGCAAAGCTTACTTCCCGAATGAAGGCAATCCATTTTTCCTATGGTTACCTTATCGCCCGCATACACTATCGGAGTATCACCATAACGTATTATTCTGCCGTCACCATCATACTCTATATCCGATATAACCTCTTCTTCTTCTGTCAGGTCAGTTACTTTTGCTATAAGTGTTTCGTCTTTATTTTCTTTACAACTCAAGTTTGCAAACAGTAAGAAGCTCACTACAATATATTTTACAATCGCTTCAATTTTCATACTTCAATCATCCTATCTGTGCAAATAAAACAAAAAATATTAGAACTATGCACAATTTGGATGATTTTAACTCAACTTCTTTTTATCCCTTCTGTTGTAGATTGCAATTATAAAAGAAATAAGAATATATGGAATGGGTAATACATCTATTAAGACAACATTCAGAACTGGCTATTTTTCTCACTATTGCCGCAGGATTCTGGATTGGTAAAATCAAAGTAGGACAATTCAGTCTGGGAATCGTCACCAGCGTACTTTTGGTCGGAGTACTGGTAGGTCAACTCAACATCACCATTGAAGAGCCGGTCAAATCGGTTTTCTTTCTACTATTTTTATTTGCCATCGGTTACAAAGTGGGACCGCAATTCTTTCGTGGATTAAAAAAAGACGGCTTGCCACAAGTGGGATTTGCCGTCTTAATGTGCGTTGGCTGTTTGATTATAACCTGGATTTTAGCACTTATAATGGGATATAATGCAGGCGAAGCAGCCGGATTACTGGCAGGTGCACAAACCATTTCTGCTGTTATCGGAGTAGCAGACGACACCATCAATGGCTTAAACATCAGCACAGAGCAGAAAAACAATATGATAAATATTATTCCCGTAGCCTATGCTGTTACCTATATCTATGGAACTGCAGGGTCAGCATGGGTGCTCTCTTCTTTGGGTCCGAAAATGTTGGGCGGACTGGAAAAAGTAAAAGCTGCCTGTAAAGAACTGGAAGCAAAAATGGGAACGAGTGAGGCTGATGAGCCCGGCTTCGAACATGCTCGCCGACCGGTCGTATTCCGTGCTTATACCATAGAAAACAATTGGTTTGGAAACGGTAAAACGGTAGAGCAACTCGAATCTTACTTTATTTCGCAAGGGAAAAGGCTGTTTGTTGAAAGAATGAGACATAATCATACCATTATTAACGAAATTCTTCCGGGACAATTATTACAAAAAGGTGACGAAGTAGTATTAAGTGGACGTCGTGAATTTGCCATAGGAGAAGAAGATTGGATTGGCGAAGAAGTGATAGATCCCCAGTTGCTTGATTTCCCTGTAGAGGTATTGCCGGTCATGATACATAAGAAACCATATGCCAACCAAAAACTTGAATTCATTCGTAAGCAACCTTTCATGCATGGAGTGAGTGTAAGACGCATCAAACGTGCGGGTATTGATATTCCCGTGTTTGCCCAAACCATGGTCGATTCAGGTGATACATTAGAATTGGTAGGACTGAAGAAAGAAGTAGAAACAGCTGCTAAGCAATTAGGATATATCGACCGGCCTACCAATGCTACCGATATGGTATTTGTCGGCATCGGCATCTTAATAGGAGGAGTTATCGGCGCCTTGGCCATTCACATAGGCGGAGTTCCCATCAGTCTCAGCACAAGTGGAGGAGCACTGATTGCAGGTCTGGTATTCGGATGGTTGCGCAGTAAACACCCCACATTCGGACAAATTCCGGAATCCTCTCTATGGGTATTGAATAATGTAGGATTGAATATGTTTATAGCCGTCGTAGGAATCTCTGCAGGTCCCAGTTTCATCCAAGGACTGAAAGAAGTAGGACCGATGCTTTTTATTATCGGCATCCTTGCCACTTCATTGCCTTTATTGCTAGGACTGATATTGGCCCGATATGTATTTCACTTCCATCCTGCACTGGCATTGGGATGCACAGCCGGAGCGCGAACTACCACTGCTGCACTGGGAGCTATTCAGGAAGCAGTAGGCAGTGAGACCCCATCGCTCGGCTATACCGTGACCTACGCCGTGGGGAACACCCTTCTCATTATTTGGGGAGTAGTCATTGTTTTATTAATGTAATCATCTAAACCTTATAACATTATGGAATATTTAAGCGATAAGAGCAGCGTAGCGAAAATGGACAAGAACTTGGAAAAAATCAGTCCGTTTGAGCTCAAGAACCGTTTGATAGAAATGGCAGATGAAAGTGTGAAGAAGATGGCACACGTCATGCTGAATGCCGGCAGGGGAAACCCCAACTGGATTGCCACCGAAGCTCGTGAAGCCTTCTTCATTTTGGGATCTTTTGCCATTGCAGAATCTCGACGTGTCATGGATATGTCTGAAGGAATAGCCGGTATTCCTCAGAAAGAAGGTATTGCCCAACGGTTTGAGCTGTGGCTGAAAACCCATGAAGGCGAACCGGGAATCGGTCTGTTGAAGCGTACTTATAATTATATGTTGATGGAACATGCAGTCGATCCTGATTCCTTAGTACATGAATGGGCCGAAAGTATGGCAGGCAACCAATATCCGATGCCTGACCGTATCCTGAAGTATACGGAAATACTTGTACGCGACTATCTGAATCGGGAAATGTGTGACGGACGTCCCCCTCAAGGCAACTTTGACCTTTTTGCCACCGAAGGCGGTACAGCAGGCATGTGCTATGTATTCGATTCGTTAGAAGAAAACTTCCTATTGCACCGCGGAGACAGCATCGCTTTGATGGTTCCTGCCTTTACTCCATACATCGAAATACCCGAACTGACTCGTTACGATTATGACGTACTGAACATCAGCGCTGACACGATAGACGAAAACGGCTTGCACACCTGGCAATACAAAGTAGAGGATATCAACAAGTTGCGTGACCCGAAGTACAAAGCCCTGTTTGTAATTAACCCGAGCAATCCGCCCAGCTACGAGCTGAACAAGGAATGTGTAGATGCCATCAAAGACGTAGTAAATCGTTGGAATCCAAACCTGATGATAATAACAGATGATGTCTATGGAACTTTTGTTCCCGGATTTAGAAGTCTGTTGGCAGATTTACCGTTCAATACCATCTGCGTATATTCATTCTCGAAGTATTTCGGAGCTACGGGATGGCGCATAGCCGTCAATGCCATCCACGAAAATAATGTATTCGACAAGCTGATTGCCGCTTTACCCCGTAAACGCAAAAGTGAACTTGCAAAACGATACGGTTCTTTGACTACAGATGTAGAAAAGATGAAATTCATTGACCGCATGGTGGCCGACAGCCGTCAGGTTGCTCTAAACCACACCGCCGGACTGTCACTTCCACAACAAATGCAAATGTCATTGTTTGCTGCTTTCTCATTGCTTGATAAAGAGGATAAATATCGTCATGCCATACTTAATCTGATTCATAGCAGACTGAAAGCATTATGGGATAATACCGGATTTATTTTACCCGATGACCCGCTTCGTGCCGGATATTATTCGGAAATAGATATGCTGGTATGGGCAAAGAAATTCTATGGCGATGATTTCGTCCATTACCTGAAATCAACATATAATCCACTAAATGTGGTCTTTCGTCTGGCAACAGAAACCGGATTGGTAGTGCTGAACGGAGGGGGATTCGACGGACCTGAATGGAGCATACGAGTCTCTTTAGCCAATCTTAATGAGAAAGATTACATCAAAATAGGGCTGAGCATTCGCAGAATCCTGAATGAATATGCCGAAAAATGGAAGAGTGAAAACAAGTCTTAAGGCTAATAAAAAAGCGAGGAAGGTATATCACAAATGCACACCTCCCAGCGACTTGACCGGGCTCATCAAATGGGGTGACGGGAAGCTGGAAGAGTATGCCGATGGCAGCAGCCATACTTATACCATCCGCCCCATACCGTGGTGGTGGAAATGAATGATGCGGAAGAGGTGACTTTGCACGGCTTGATCGGTGTGGAAGAAGTGGACTTTTTAAGTTCTGATGCCATACGTAACTTATCCTTCCTGCACAAAAAACATATGCGCAGAAGGGTTATTCCCAATGGCTTGGTAGTTTTGTCATTTTGTCATCCTGAGCGTAGTGAAGGAAGTGTTTACATCTACTTTATGTTTACAGATTCTTCGCAAAGCTCAGAATGGCAGAACTAAATGATAGCATTGTCAATGTTTTGACTTTATCCTATAGCCTAAACTTGCAGAAGTTCCCCTGTGATTATCAACGGAAACACTTCCCGGAGTATAATGTTACTTCAATCTTCCTCTAGATTTTTCAAAACCTATCATTGGAGTATCTATTACTTTATTCTTAAATCCATTAATGTAAAAACTACTACAATCATTTAATTTAATAATGATTTTATTTTTATTCTTATTTATATTCCACCCATCAACATGCAAAGTATTCAAAAACGACTTATTCTCATTTTTCGTAAAGAAATCAAATAACCATTTATCCAAATCCATTAATTCAGCATAAGAATAATCACATTCCACAAATGAAATATAATTCAAATCAATTCTTTTAGATAAATCCTTTTTAACGAAATCCTTATCGGACTCTTTAGTTAAAAAAATGACCACCTTATCATCTTTTACATAAGCTCCTCCAAAATAATCAGGATACAAAATAGAAACACCATCTAACCCACGGGCAGAAACATCTTCAAATGAATTAATCAAATCCGTATACATGGAAGTTAAACTTCTTTGTTCCATTTTTTGAGTAGTGTTGTTACTCTCTTTATTTATAGAAGAATCAGAACAGGAGAAAAAAAGAACTCCCATAAACAATAGTAACAATAACCTTTCCATAGTATATCTTATTTTAAGATTTATATTACTCTATAAATTAAGCAAACAGAATTAAAGCCAACAAATAAAATAACTTATTTAACACCCCAAATACACATTATTAATCAGGTGGATTTTCATCATTAAGATAAATTTTCTGAAGAAGGGATCACTATTGTATGTGTGAAAAAACGTATGTACGGAAGGGTTGTTCCCAATGGTTCAGTAGTCCTGTCATTTTGTTAACCGTAGGGGTGAGGTTATCCGGGAAATTGGGGTTTTAGCGAAAAGCGGTCATGTCATGCTCTAGATTGTGCCGATGCAAGATGAAAATGTGATAATTTGGACAAATAAATTCTGTTTTTCTTGCTTGTATTGTTTTTTTTTATAAGATTGCAACATCTTAAACTAATATGGGAAAAATAAATCCTCCTCATTTAAATTAAGGTGGCTTTATAGATGAATTAATAGAGTATCTAGATTATTTTATTATGAGGAAAAATGAACATATATCATATTTAAATAATGAATATCCTTCTGTTAGGATAATGAATGTTTGTGGAAAAATATTTGTCTGCAATTGAAAAAATATATCATGTTATTAAATAGAGATGAGCTATATGAGAAACTAGAAACTGCTATACTTAATCTTCCAAAGAGAACTTTTTTAAATTATCGTGAACCATTAAATATTAGATTGTATGAAAAAGATTAAGACTTTAGAAAAAATTCGTTTGTCTGACAAGACAATAAAAAAATGAAGGAACAGGCTTCTTCCCTCCTTCATGCTTTTATGAGACAACAGGTCCAGAAGGATGCCTTTTCCCTGATCCTAATATGAATTATGGCAGTGGTTCCCCACTTCCACCGAGTTGTACATGTGGGTGCTCTGGTTGTATTTGGGATGATGGTGGTACTGGCTTTTCTCTTGGCATGAATATGAATAAAATCGGATAAATTATGAAAAAGACATGGTTGATATGCTTGGTTCTGGCTTCGTTTGTATGTGGATGTCAGAGTAAGAAGGAAAGTAATGCTGTCCTTTTTGAGAAATTCTTAGATAAGAATGTTGCGTCATTCGCCAAGGTCATGGCAGAAAGCGGAGTCGATACAATACAGGCCAAAAAGTATTGCAGATGTGTGTTTACCCAGCTGTATGGCATTGACTCTACATTCTTCAAACTTCCTAACGATAGTATCAATAGCCTAATCGATAAACATAGTCTATTGATAGAAGAGAAATGTGGAAATCTGAAGAAATGATTATCACTATTATTCCGCTCTACAGTCGGAAATCGGTTTCTCTCGTCATCCTTTCATTATCCGTTGAAACGTCCTGTTGATGGGGGGGCCGGTAGTGAATAGGGACCCTACATTGTCCCCTCAGTCTCCTTTCAGCCTCCTTTCATTCGTAATACTTTTGGGGGCGTGACACAAATACTGAAGGCAGATTTGAAAGGACGTGATAAGCCTGGCTGAAAGGAGGATGAAAGGGTATCCTTACATTATTAACCGTCTGATTATATGAATGTTTTGATTAAAATGTAAGGATGAACGGAGAACGAGAATAACTGACTTGGTGAGGGGGGAGTGATGCAATCTACCCTTACACAAAAAGATGCCGAGCTTTGCTTAAAACCTCAAGGCCTTTTGGCAACGCGTATATACGCATCGGGTCACGCGTATATTCGCGTTGGGCTACACGTACGTACGCATCGGGTCACGCGTACGTACGCGTAAGCCTATACATATATATGGATATCCGATGGCGTGGCTGTCCTTTCTGCACGACATTATGTAGTATTTGACATCTTTCTGCATTTATGAAATATAAGGAATCTATTGTTAACTTCTTAAATACTGTTCTCATGAAGACATTTTTAAATTATTTATTTGTGTTATGTCCGTCCATTGTCATATATGGGTGCAGTAATGACGACAAAGATATGGTAATTTGTCCATATCCTTCCTTTGAATGTGAAAATGCAAAAGGAGATTTGATATATGACACAGAAAATAAACAATAGGAAATTCATCTTGCGCCTGATGGTGAAACTCTTATTTCTTCAATAGAAGACCACGGCTCTCATGTTTGGGGACCGCTATCGACTCAATTGGCCGTTACGGTCACGGGAAATGGAAATGGCAGCTTCTTCATGTTCGGTTTGAATTTTCTTCGCATAACTTCCATTACAAGAATTACCTGTATATTTCTCGCTACAGAATTCTTTTCATAGCCTAAATGGGCATCCATTTTACCTTCAAGCATTTTCTCCAATACCTGAGCATGTAGTTGCTTCAGGAAATTGCTTACATCGGCTTCTGTCTTAAACCGGCTAAGGAACTCCTTGCTTAATACCTCATCAGGCACTGCTTGATTCTTTGCTTTCATAATTTTCTTCATTTTGCAAATCTATAAAATAAAAAATACGGAACTCAAGCTGAATCCCGTATTTCACATTTACACAAAATATTTTATAGTGCCAAAAAAGGATTGAATACTAAAAAAGATCACTTTTTCAGCATCCTCGCTCATTACGACACACCTTCTTTATACCTCCATCTTGAAAAAAATTATCTCGGAGACATATTATTCTCCATACATACGTGCACGCATTTCCTTAATATGATCCGAAGTGATGTATTCATCATATTCCATCATCTTGTCGATAATACCGTTCGGAGTTAATTCAATGATACGGTTGGCAACCGTTTCGATAAATTCATGGTCATGAGAAGCGAACAATATATTTCCTTTATAACTCTTCAAGTTATTATTGAAAGCTTGAATAGACTCCAAGTCCAAGTGGTTGGTAGGTGTATCAAGAATCAGACAGTTGGCATTGCGCAACTGCATACGGGCAATCATACAACGCATCTTCTCGCCTCCAGAAAGAACATTCACTTTTTTCAGTACTTCTTCACCCGAGAACAACATACGCCCTAAGAAACCTTTCATATAGACTTCGTTTCCTTCACCAAACTGACTTAACCAGTCTACCAGATTTAAATCGCATTCAAAAAAATCAGTATTATCCAACGGCAAATAAGCAGTGGTTATTGTTACTCCCCAGTCGAATTTACCGGCTTGCGGCTTACGGTTTCCATTAATGATTTCAAAAAGAGCAGTCATGGCACGAGGGTCACGGCTCAAGAATACAATCTTATCCCCTTTTTCAACATTAAAGTTCACGTCATTAAACAAGACCACTCCATCTTCTGTCTCGGCACGCAACCCCGACACTTCTAGAATTTGGTTTCCCGGTTCACGGTCGGGAGTAAAGATAATACCCGGATATTTACGAGAAGACGGTTTAATTTCTTCTACATTCAGTTTCTCCAACATCTTCTTGCGACTGGTAGTCTGTTTACTCTTTGCCACATTCGCACTAAAACGACGGATAAACTCTTCCAATTCCTTTTTCTTCTCTTCGGCTTTTGCCTTTTGGTTCTGCTGCTGACGAAGTGCCAACTGACTGGACTCGTACCAGAAACTATAATTACCGGCAAACATATTCACTTTGCCAAAGTCAATATCAACCGTATGTGTACAAACAGAGTCAAGGAAGTGACGGTCATGACTCACCACCAATACGGTATGCTCAAAGTTGGACAAATATTCTTCCAGCCATGTCACTGTGTCCATATCCAAATCATTGGTCGGCTCATCAAGCAACAAGTTATCCGGATTTCCGTAAAGAGCCTGTGCCAACATAACACGCACCTTTTCTTTACCACTCAAGTCACCCATCTTCATATAATGCTTGTCCTCCTTGATACCAAGTCCGCTCAACAGCATAGCCGCATCGCTTTCGGCATTCCAGCCATCCAATTCAGCAAATTTCTCTTCCAACTCGGATACCTTCAAACCATCCTCATCCGTAAAATCGGTCTTGGCATACAGTTCTTCGCGCTGCTTCATAATATCCCATAATACTGTATGCCCCATCATAACCGTGTCCATTACAGTATATTCATCAAATTTGAAGTGGTCCTGACTCAATACGGACAGGCGTTCCCCCGGCCCCAGTGTCACAGACCCTTTAGTCGGTTCCAGTTCACCTGAAATTGCTTTCAGAAAAGTAGATTTTCCGGCACCGTTTGCACCGATTACTCCATAAATATTGCCATTGGTGAACTTCATATTCACATCATTATACAATACTCTTTTACCAAATTGAATGGCTAAGTTTGAAACTGTAATCATCCTTATATACCTTAGTTTATATATTATTTCGATTTTTGAAAGTGCAAAGGTAGGCATTTTAATTCAGAAAAGTATGCCAGTGTGACATATTTTCCCTACTTTTGCAAAATATTTGAGACAGGGAAACAACTAGGCACGAAATTTGTTAGCAATAAATTAACCTAAAAACCCTGACTGATTATGAGTAAGAATAAGAAAAACAAAAAGTTTAATAAGAATATGAACCCAACAGAGAAAAACCAACCTCAGGATGAGGAAGTTTTGAAAAACCAAGAAAAGACAGAAGAAGCTGCTCTTGACGAAGAGACTCAGAAGGAAGCAGCAGAAGAGCTATCTGCCGAAGAAAAGGTAAATAAGGATTTGGCAGACGCTCAAAAGACCATAGAAGAACAACATGATAAGTATTTACGTCTTTCTGCCGAGTTCGATAATTACCGCAAGCGTACCATGAAGGAAAAAGCAGAGTTAATTAAAAACGGTGGTGAAAAAACAATCTCCGCCATCCTGCCTATTCTAGATGATTTGGAACGCGCTTTGAATATTTCAGAGACCTCGGACGATGTAAAAGCAATGCGCGAAGGTATCGAACTGATTTATAACAAATTCTTAAAGGTATTAAATCAGGAAGGACTTCAGAAGATAGAAACTGACGGCAAAGATTTTGATACCGATTACCATGAAGCCATTGCATTGGTTCCCGCACCATCTGAAGAACAAAAAGGAAAAATTCTGGACTGTGTTCAAACAGGCTATAAGCTGAATGATAAAGTAATCCGCCACGCCAAAGTTGTAGTGGCTCAATAAAATAGTATCATAAAACAACATGGCAAAAAGAGACTATTACGAAGTGCTGGAAGTGGACAAGACAGCCACTATCGATGTTATAAAGAAAGCATACCGCAAGAAAGCGATACAATATCATCCTGATAAAAATCCGGGAGATAAAGAAGCTGAAGAGAAATTCAAAGAAGCAGCCGAAGCATACGATGTGCTAAGCAATCCCGACAAACGTGCCCGCTACGACCAGTTCGGGCACGCCGGTATGAGTGGAGCTGCCGGTGGCGGTTTTGAAGGATTCGGACAAGGTATGTCTATGGACGATATTTTCTCTATGTTCGGCGATATATTCGGAGGACGTAGTGGAGGTTTCGGAGGATTCAGTGGTTTCGGTGGAGGCGGACGTGCCTCTCAACGCAAATTCCGTGGTTCGGACTTACGTGTTAAGGTCAAACTGAGCTTAAAAGAAATTTCTACGGGAGTAGAAAAAAAATTCAAACTGAAGAAATATGTAGCATGTGATCACTGCCACGGCTCAGGCGCCGAAGGTGAAGGAGGTACGGAAACTTGTCCTACATGTCATGGAACAGGTAGCGTGACACGTACTCAACAAAGTATCTTCGGTATGGTGCAATCACAAAGTGTATGCCCCCAATGTAACGGTGAAGGTAAAATCATCAAAAACAAATGCAAGGTTTGTTCGGGTGAAGGCATCGTATATGGCGAAGAAGTGGTGGAAGTTAAAATTCCTGCCGGAGTAGCCGAAGGTATGCAACTGACAGTAAACGGAAAAGGTAACGCCGGAAAGCACAACGGAGTACCGGGTGACTTACTTGTTGTCATTGAAGAAGAATCACATCCCGACCTGATTCGTGATGAAAATGATTTGATATACAACCTTCTATTGAGTATTCCTACAGCTGCATTGGGTGGAACTGTAGAAATTCCGACTATCGACAGTAAAGTAAAAGTAAAAATTGAAGCAGGAACTCAACCAGGCAAAGTGCTACGATTACGAGGTAAAGGATTGCCAAATGTAAACAGCTATGGATATAGTACAGGTACCGGCGATTTATTGGTTAATGTCAGTGTATACGTACCCGAAACACTGAACAAAGAAGAAAAGCAAATAATGGAGAAGATGCAGGAATCGGACAACTTCAAACCTAACCTGAGCATCAAGGAAAAGATATTCAAAAAGTTTAAAAACTTCTTTGATTAACTATCTCATAGCCGTTGTGCTATGACCAAAAAGTTACTTTCATCCACTATAGAGAAAATGTTTTCATCTTTACAGTGGATGAAAGTGTATTTTACCTCTTATATCTGCCCATTTTTATCATATACTATCACAACGGACAATAACTTTTACGATTATGACTTACGAAGAAACACTGGATTATTTATATAATAGTGCCCCCCTCTTCCAACACATAGGAAAGGATGCCTATAAAGAAGGATTGGAAAACACTTATCTTTTAGATGAATATTTCGAACATCCTCATCGCAAATTCCATACCATCCATATAGCCGGCACCAATGGAAAAGGTTCATGCTCACACACATTAGCAGCAATTCTACAATCTGCAGGATATAAAACAGGCCTCTATACATCTCCCCACCTAATTGATTTTCGTGAACGAATCCGCATCAACGGAACTCCGGTTTCTCAAAAGTTCGTAATTGACTTCGTTGAAAAGCACCGTACCTTCTTCGAACCGCTGCACCCCTCTTTCTTTGAGCTTACCACCGCTATGGCTTTCCATTATTTTGCTACTCAACAAGTGGATGTAGCCATTATTGAAGTGGGACTGGGCGGACGCTTGGACTGCACCAATATTATTCATCCCGATCTCTGTCTCATTACCAATATCAGCTTTGACCATATACAGTTTCTCGGTAATACGCTGGCAAAAATTGCCGGAGAAAAAGCCGGTATTATCAAAGAAAACACACCGATCATTATTGGTGAAACAACTCCCGAAACCAAACCTGTATTTATTGAACGCGCACAGAGTGTTCACGCCCCTATCCTATTTGCCGAAGAAGAACATCTCTTACAAAGTTCTTCTGTCAACGAAACCGGTGAACGAATTTATCAAACAACAGACTTCGCCGAACTAAAAGGAGAATTGGGAGGACTTTGCCAACTTAAAAACACCAACACACTGCTTTCTTCCATTCGCCAACTAAAAAAGATAGGCTACCACCTCACCGAAGAAAATGTGCGCGAAGGCTTTGCCCATGTTTCAAAACTGACAGGACTGATGGGACGTTGGCAGAAATTGGAAGAACACCCTGCATTGGTATGCGACACCGGACACAATGTAGGAGGCATTTCCTACATTGTGGAACAGCTGAAACATCAAAAATATGACCGCCTGCACATTGTAATGGGCATGGTGAATGACAAAGACATCAGCGGAGTGCTTAGCATGATGCCCAAAGATGCCATCTATTATTTTACCCGTGCCGATGTAAAACGCGCCCTGCCGGAAAATGAGTTGCAAGCGTTAGCACAACAAGTCGGTTTGCAAGGTCAGAGTTACCCCAATGTTAAAGCAGCAGTTGAAGCAGCAAAACAACATTCCAGTGAAAAAGATTTTATTTTTGTCGGCGGAAGCAGCTTTATCGTAGCTGATTTATTAAAATTTCACGTTTAGCAAGTTCACTTTTCCACAAAAAGTTTGGGAATACCGAAGAAAATCTTTTTATTTGCAATAGTTTTGTACTTACTATAAAAAGATTTTCAATAATATGATAAACACATCAACTTCCGATGAGAATTTGTGCGGTCTGAAACGGACCGACTTTCAAAAAACAGTAGATGGGAAACAAACAGACCTTTTCATACTAAAGAATGAAAATGGAGTTGAAATAGCTGTCACTAATTACGGTGGTGCTGTCTTAGCTATAATGGCTCCCGATAAAAACGGCAAATTTGCTAATGTCATCCAAGGACATGATAGTATAGACCATGTAATCAACAGTCATGAACCTTTTTTGAGCACGTTAATAGGACGCTACGGTAATCGTATCGCAAACGGAAAATTTCTTTTAGATGGGCAGGAATACTCACTGACAATCAATAACGGACCAAACTCACTACACGGTGGACCAACCGGTTTCCACGCACGTGTTTGGGATGCCGAACAAGTAACTCCGCAAAGTTTGAAGCTACATTATTTATCGGCTGATGGCGAAGAAGGCTTTCCCGGAAATTTGGATGTAACAGTAGTTTATACACTGAGTAATCAAAATGAATTCATCATAACCTACTCAGCAGTAACAGATAAAACAACATTAGTCAATCTCACTCACCACGGTTTTTTCAGTCTTTCAGGTATTGCCAATCCTACAGCAAGCGTTGAAAACAACATCGTAACTATTAATGCAGACTTTTACACTCCAATGGATAATGTATCTATCCCCACCGGCGAGATAGCCAAAGTAGAAGGTACACCGATGGATTTTCGTACTCCTCATGCTGTGGGTAGCCGCATCAATGACAAATTTGAACAACTAGAGTTTGGTGCCGGCTATGATCATTGCTATGTACTCAATAAACGCGAACAAGGAACCCTTAGCTTTGCTGCTAAATGTGTTGAACCTGAAAGCGGACGCAGCATGGAGGTTTACACTACTGAACCGGGTGTCCAAGTCTATACAGCCAATTGGCACAATGGCTTTGAAGGCGCTCACGGTGCCACTTTCCCTGCCAGAAGCGCTATCTGCTTTGAAGCCCAACATTTCCCTGATACTCCGAATAAAGGTCATTTCCCTTCTTGTGTATTAAAACCGGAAGAGGTATACCAACAGATAACCATCTACAAATTCGGCGTAGAAAAATAAGCAAAACAATTTTAAAATAAACATAAAGAACGATTTAACAATGGCTCAAAAAACAAAACAATGGGGTGCTATCATCATCATGATTGCCCTTTTTGCAATGATTGCCTTCGTGACCAACCTGTGTACACCCATGGCAACAATTATCAAAAACCAAGGACCAATTTCAAATGTGCTTGCACAGATTGGTAACTATGGTAACTTCATCGCTTACCTCGTAATGGGTATTCCCGCCGGTATGCTTATCTCTAAGTATGGCTATAAAAAAACCGCCCTTATCGGTCTTGTCGTAGGTAGTGTGGGTATCCTTATCCAGTGGATCAGCGGTCTGATGGATGTAGATAATAATCTTGGTCTTGTATTTGCTGTTTACCTGATTGGTGCTTTTATCGCCGGTCTGTGTATGTGTATCCTTAACTGCGTGGTTAACCCCATGCTGAACCTTCTCGGAGGCGGTGGTAACAGCGGTAACCAGCTAATTCAGATTGGCGGTGTGTTCAACTCTACCGCAGCTGTAGCTTGTTATATTCTGATGGGAGCTCTCATCGGTGATGCTGCAAAAGCCAAAATTTCCGATGCAACACCTGCCTTGATGATTGCACTTGCTATCTTCGTTGTGGCTTTCATCGTAATTTCATTCACTAAAATTGAAGAACCTAAACAAGCTCCTGTACAGCTAGACCTTATCAAAGGTGCTATGAGTTACCGTCATTTTGCATTGGGTACTTTGGGTATTTTCGTATATATGGGTATCGAAGTAGGTGTACCTAACTTCGTACAACAGTACCTCATCAGTGACTACGGACTCCCCGCCAGCACAGTAGGTATGATTGTAGCCGTTTATTGGTTTATGATGCTGATTGGTCGTTTCGTAGGTGCCAGTATTGGTGAAAAAGTATCGAGCCGCACCATGATTACCGTTGTATCATCAGCTACTATCATCCTCGTTTTGTTTGGTATGTTTGCACCTACCATCACGGTAGCTTTTCCGGGTGTGAATTGGGGTACACTCGAAATTATTTGGGAAGAAATTCCTTTGGGCATCTTCTCATTCCTACTGGTAGGTCTTTGTACTTCAGTAATGTGGGGAGCTATTTTCAATATGGCAGTTGAAGGTCTTGGCAAATATACAGCCATCGCTTCCGGTATTTTTATGACAATGGTATTCGGTTGCGCTGTGATGATGTTTATCCAAGCTACAGTTGCCGACCTCGTAGGCTACATTCAGAGTTTCTGGTGTGTAGTAGCTTGCGCTGTCTACCTGCTGTTCTACGCCCTTATCGGCAGCAAGGTTACAAGAAGAGAAGCAGAATAATAATAAATGCGATATATTAACCTTTAAATTATAGAATTATCATGGACATAGAATATGTAAGAAGTCGCTTCATCAAACATTTTGATGGCACAACAGGTTCAGTATATGCTTCACCCGGTCGCATCAACCTCATTGGTGAGCACACCGATTATAACGGTGGTTTCGTATTTCCGGGTGCTGTAGATAAAGGTATGATTGCTGAAATCAAACCTAACGGAACAGATAAAGTACGCGCTTACTCTATCGACCTGAAAGACTATGTAGAATTCGGTTTGAACGAAGAAGATGCTCCAAAAGCCAGCTGGGCAAGATACATCTTCGGAGTTTGCCGTGAGATGATTAAGCGCGGTGTAAACGTAAAAGGCTTTGATACTGCATTTGCAGGTGATGTGCCTTTGGGTGCCGGTATGTCTTCATCGGCTGCACTGGAAAGCACATATGCTTATGCTATCAACGATTTGTTTGGCGACAACAAGATAGATAAATTCGAATTAGCTAAAATAGGTCAGGCAACTGAACACAATTATTGTGGCGTAAACTGCGGTATCATGGACCAGTTTGCTTCTGTATTCGGTAAAGCAGGTAGCTTAATCCGTTTGGATTGCCGTTCATTGGAATACCAATATTTCCCATTCAAACCGGAAGGGTATCGTTTGGTGTTGGTAGACTCCGTAGTTAAGCACGAGTTGGCATCATCTGCATACAATAAGCGTCGTCAGAGCTGCGAAGCTGCTGTTGCCGCTATTCAAAAGAAACATCCACATGTAGAGTTTTTACGTGATTGTACAATGGAAATGTTGCAGGAAGCTAAAGCTGACATCAGCGAAGAAGATTACATGCGCGCAGAATATGTCATCGAAGAAATCCAACGTGTACTTGATGTTTGTGATGCATTGGAAAGAGGTGATTATGAAACTGTCGGCCAGAAAATGTATGAAACACATAATGGCATGAGCAAATTATATGAAGTTAGCTGCGAAGAACTTGACTTTTTAAATGATATCGCATTCGATTGTGGCGTTACCGGCTCACGTGTTATGGGCGGTGGCTTCGGCGGATGTACTATCAACTTAGTGAAGAATGAACTTTATGAAACATTCATCACTACTGCAAAAGAAAGATTCAAAGAAAAATTTGGTCGCAGTCCGAAAGTTTACGATGTAGTTATCAGCGACGGTTCTCGTAAATTGATCTAAACTCACAGATATGTGAACTTAACACAAAAGTCAAAATAAACTTAATCAGCCGCCATTGACCAATCAAAAATCAATGGCGGCTTTTTTCCAAAACAAAACTATATTATGAAAACCTTATGCACATTATTATTGGCTTTGGGAACCTTATGTTCCATACAAGCCCAAGAACGTAAAGTCAACCAGCCTCCGTTTATTGTTCGCAACACATCCACAGTGGAGATCAACCAAATCACACTTTCCGACACCGCTACCGTTTTGGATATCAAAGCATATTATCGCCCACACAATTGGATTAGAATCAGCGGAGAAAGCTATCTGTTAGCTGATAACGGTAAAAAATACCCCATCCGTTCGGGCAGTGGCATCACCCTTGACAAAGAATTTTGGATGCCCGACAGCGGTGAGGCTACTTTCAGTCTGATATTTCCTACCCTGCCGGCTACCGTAAAAACGATAGACTTTATAGAAAGTGACTGCGAAGACTGCTTCAAAATATGGGGAATTTCTTTAAATGGGAAATTACCCGAATTAGTGTTACCGGAAGAGGTAAAACAAAAAACAAATGCCGTAGAAATATTACCGGCTCCTCAATTGACAATGGGAAAGGCTACACTGAGTGGAAAACTTTTGGACTATAAACATAACTATCAACTCAACCTAAATGCCTACCTTTGTGAGTTATTGACCGGTAATGAAAACGAAATTCCCATAGAAATCAAAGAAGACGGCAGCTTCTGCACAGCAATCGACCTCTCTGCTCCGACCAGCCTTGATTTAGTGATGGGAAGAGAGAAAATCAGTACATTGTTTATGACTCCCGGAGAAGACACCAAAATAATCATTAATTTACGGGAAATCAGCCGTTCACAAAGCAAATTATTGAAACAGAACAAACCGGAAGGAGAGAAACTATATTTCTCAGGCACAATGGCGCAACTCAACAAAACCTTGAACAGCAAATGGGCAACCGAATGGGAAGGAAAAGATTTTCTGAAAGAAATATATAATATGTCGGCAGAAGAATATAAAGCCTATTGCCTGAACAAATACCAAAACAGAAATTCAATCATACAAAATGCCAAAGAACTGGATAATGCATCCCGCCAATTATTGCTGATAGACAATAAATTTCAATGTACCGCAGCACTCAACAGTATCAACTCAAATCTGATGAATGCGCATATATATTATAGCGGACTACCCGAAAGAGAAGCATTCAAAAGCTATAAAGCCCCCGACCTGCCCATCAATTATTATGACTATATAAGAACCATAGGAGCACTGAACAGCAATGAAATGCTTTACTGCAACGGCTATTCCAGAATGCTAAAATATTTAGGCTATGAAATACGTGTCCCTTTGGACGGCAATATGAAAGACATATTCAGCTATATTATTTCGTCAGATCGGACTTCAGCCGAAGATGCAGCAGTCATCAAAGCATATAAAGACAGCATTGATGCAGGAAAAAGCGCCAAAGCATTAGCCGAAAAGATGCAAGATTTGAGAAAGAAATATGACCCGCTGTTCATGGAATACAGCAAGAAAGTACAAGAAGCCGGCATGAAAGTAGTAACCAACTATATGGGTACCGATAAAGGCCTTTTCTTTGATATACGCAAAGCTATGAAATATGCCGAAAAAATCACCGACTTCCGACCGTTGACTGAAACCGATTTTCAGGAAATTCGCCTGATGGAAAACCCTTACTATCTGGAAAAACTGACTTCGATGAATAATAAGCTGATAGAAACGATTGAAGCCAATAAAAAGAAAACAGGCTTCACCATCAACGAAACCGGCGAAGTAGCAAATGAAGATTTATTCGCTTCCATCATTTCCAAATTCAGAGGAAAAGTCATGCTGGTAGATTTTTGGGCAACTTGGTGCGGCCCCTGCCAAAAAGCAATGAAAGATATGAAACCAATGAAAGAAGAATTGGCAGACAAGGACATAGTATATTTATTCATTGCCGGTGAGAACTCACCAAAAGAAACATGGGAGAACATGATTTCAGACATCCATGGAGAACATTATCGCCTCACCAATGCACAATGGGCTTACATCAACAAACAATTCAGCATTCAGGGAGTGCCCACTTATATGATTATTGACAAAGAAGGAGGCATCAAAAATAAGTTTACCGGCTTCCCGGGAGTAGATACGGTAAAAAAACAATTGCTGGAACTTTTATAAAGGAAACAAACCATAAACCATACAAGTTTGTTAAACCGAAATATGAAAATATATTCTATAGAATATTCTTCATAGAGTTAGGAATGACATTATCAAAGATTTAATTATCTTTGCACCATAAATAACATTTTACGCTATGAATGATAAGAAACTAATGAATCGCGCAGCCGATAATATCCGTATTTTAGCCGCAGCGATGGTAGAGAAAGCCAACTCCGGTCACCCCGGCGGTGCCATGGGTGGCGCTGATTTCATAAACGTACTCTTTTCAGAGTTCTTAGTATATGACCCGGAAAATCCGTGTTGGGAAGGTCGTGACCGCTTCTTCCTTGACCCGGGCCACATGTCACCGATGCTTTACTCCGTATTAGCTATGAGTGGCAAGTTCACTATAGATGAACTAAAAGAATTCCGCCAATGGGGAAGCCCCACTCCGGGACATCCCGAAGTGAATATTATGCGTGGTATTGAGAATACATCCGGTCCTTTGGGACAAGGACATACATTTGCGGTAGGTGCAGCCATCGCAGCCAAGTTCTTGAAAGCCCGTTTGGGAGACGTGATGAATCAGACTATATATGCTTACATCTCCGATGGTGGCATCCAGGAAGAAATTTCTCAGGGAGCAGGTCGTTTGGCAGGTCACTTAGGCTTGGACAACCTCATTATGTTCTACGATTCAAACGATATTCAGCTTTCTACTGAAACGGATGCTGTTACCAGCGAAGATGTTGCTAAAAAATATGAAGCATGGCACTGGAAAGTAATGACCATTGACGGCAATGACCCTGATGCTATCCGTGCTGCATTGACTGAAGCCAAAGCTGTAACCGGACAACCGACGTTGATTATCGGTAAAACTGTTATGGGTAAAGGTGCACGTAAAGCGGATAACTCAAGCTATGAACGCAACTGCGGTACTCACGGTGCTCCTTTGGGTGGTGAGGCATATATCAATACCATCAAAAATTTGGGTGGCGACCTTGAAAATCCATTCCAGATTTTTACTGAAGTAAAAGAGCTCTATGCCAAACGCAAAGAAGAATTGAAGAAAATTGTTGCCGAACGATATGCATACAAGGCCGAATGGACAAAAGCAAATCCCGAATTGGCAGCTAAAATGGATTTCTGGTTCTCCGGAAAAATTCCCCAAATCGATTGGAATGCTATCGAACAGAAAGCCAATGCCGCTACCCGCGCCGCATCAGCTACTGTTCTCGGAGTATTGGCTACCGAAGTAGAAAATATGATTGTTTCTTCTGCCGACTTATCCAACTCTGACAAAACCGACGGATTTCTAAAGAAAACCCATGCATTCACTTACGGTGACTTCAGCGGTGCTTTCTTACAAGCAGGCGTATCCGAGCTAACCATGGCATGCTGCTGTTTGGGTATGGTTCTGCATGGTGGTATCATCGCCGCATGTGCTACTTTCTTTGTCTTCTCAGACTACATGAAACCGGCTATTCGTATGGCAGCTTTAATGGAACTCCCCATTAAATTCATCTGGTCACACGATGCTTTCCGCGTAGGTGAAGACGGACCTACTCACGAACCGGTAGAACAGGAAGCACAAATCCGCCTAATGGAAAAATTGAAGAACCACAAAGGACATAACTCCATGTTGGTACTCCGTCCGGCTGATGTAGAAGAAACAACCGTTGCATGGAAACTGGCTATGGAAAATACCTCTACTCCAACAGCATTGATCTTCTCACGTCAGAACATCAACAACCTGCCCACAGGCAACAACTACAGTCAAGTAGAAAAAGGTGCTTACATTGTTGCCGGTTCAGATACTGACCCCGATGTAATTCTCGTAGCATCCGGTTCCGAAGTATCTACTTTGGTGGCAGGTGCTGAACTACTCCGTAAAGACGGTGTCAAAGTACGCATTGTCTCAGTGCCCTCGGAAGGTCTGTTCCGCAATCAGAGCAAAGAATATCAAAACAGCGTAATCCCTGCCGATGCCAAAGTATTCGGTCTGACGGCCGGTCTGCCTGTCAATCTCCAAGGTTTGGTTGGTGCAAATGGTAAAGTATGGGGATTAGAATCATTCGGATTCTCTGCTCCTTATAAAGTATTGGATGAAAAACTGGGCTTCACGGCACAGAATGTGTATAACCAGGTAAAAGAAATGCTGGCATGAAAAAAATAGGTTTGGCATCCGACCACGCCGGATTTGAATTGAAAGAATATGTAAAAACTTGGCTGAAGGCCAAGAACTATCCGTTTGAAGACTTTGGTACATACAGCACAGACAGTTGTGACTACCCTGATTTTGCACACCCGCTGGCACTGGCAGTCGAAGCCGGAGAATGTTATCCGGGTATTGCTATCTGTGGTAGTGGTGAAGGTATCAGCATGACATTGAACAAGCATCAAGGTATTCGTGCCGCATTGTGCTGGATGCCCGAGATTGCTCATCTTGCACGCCAACACAATGATGCCAATGTTCTGGTAATGCCGGGACGTTTCATCGACAATGAAATGGCAGACAAAATCATGAACGAATTCTTCTCAACCGATTTCGAAGGCGGACGCCATCAAAAACGTATAGAGAAGATACCTGTGAAGTAAATTTCACTCTATAATAATAAAAGTAAAAAAAGAGAGGCTTTATAGCTTCTCTTTTTTTTTATTTCTATCTTTGCTTACTATTAAAAACAATTAATATTATTACTATGAAGAAGTTTCTACTTTCAGTACTCATCTGTCTGCCTTTATTAGCCAAGGCACAAACCGATGAGAAATATTTGGCGGGAGCTATTCCCGTTGTTGATGGAAAAGTTTCTTTTACTACAGAAATGCAAGTTCCTGCCCTCTCACAAGAACAATTGTATGATGCATTGCTTGACTGGGCCAATACATACTTCAAGCCCGAAGGCAAACTTAATGCCCGGGTTCTTTATACCAATAAAGAAGAGGGTACGATAGCAGCCGGTGGAGAAGAATATCTGGTATTCACCTCTTCAGCATTGTCATTAGACAGAACACGCATTTATTACCAGCTCCTTATGACCTGCAAACCGGGCAAATGCGATTTGGAAATGACACGTATTCGCTATTGGTACGATGAAGCCCGTGACGGCGGTGAAAAATATGCTGCCGAAGAATGGATTACTGACGATATGGCACTTAACAAGTCAAAAACCAAACTGGCACCCATCTGCGGTAAATTCAGAAGAAAAACAATTGACCTGAAAGATGAACTGTTCAAATCTATCCAGTCATCATTAGGTAACAGAATGATTGCTTTGGGATTGCAACCGGCTCCTGTTACTCCGACTCCGGCTGTAACTGTGGCTACTCCGGGCGTAACCGTAACACAATCCAACACTGCCAATATACAGCCCACGGCACCGGTAGCCCCCACAGCACCCATCGCACCTGTTGCACCTGTTGCTCCTACTGCACCTGTTGCTCCTACTGCACCAACGACCCAAAACATTGATGCACAAATACAAGCCGCTGTCCGTATGACCATCACCGCAGGCAACGACGAACAATTTGAAATCGGCAAAGAATGTTGGGGCGGATTTGGAAAGCTATTCGGCAAAGACGTAGCATTCTGTCTCATCGACACGCAAAAAACAATGGGAAATATGCTTTTGTCACAAAGCGACAGCTATACAGTTTCTTTCTATATGCAAGGAAACAACAAGCCATCCGTAGTGGTCAAATGCAAAAAACTGATGCAACAGAATATCACCGGTGAAGAAGCGAAAAAAATGAATCCGAACAACGATGGACAGAAAACATATAATATGTATGTAGGTGAAATCATAAAATAAAGTTTACCGAAATAAAAACAGTCGGATATGTCATGTCCGACCCATTCATCGTCCCACGACTCTGAGAGACTCCTCTTCATAGCCGTGGGACAATTGTTTTCTTTAAGAATAAATAACAGAACCGGAGATTAATTGTTTCATTTGAAACTATTTCTATCATAATCAAATCATTAGGAAAAACAAAATAACATATCCACCCGTTTCGCGGACATAAAGTTTTAAATGAATTTAGCAGAAAGCTCGTTTTTTCTACTCTAAACTTCCTGTTAATTACAAATAAAGAGTATCTTTGTATGCAACAAGATTATTACCATAAGCAATGGCAAAGCAATTATCAGACATAAAGAAACTTATAGAACGAGGAGAAACAGATACAGCGATTAACGCGCTAACTAATTTCATCGGAAACCATCAGGGTTCCAAAGATGAAGCCTATTATTTGCTGGGCAATGCCTATCGCAAAAAAGGTGATTGGCAACAAGCTCTGAATAACTATCTGGAAGCCATCGAACGAAACCCTGAAAGTCCGGCAGTCCAGGCACACACCATGCTGATGGATATTCTTAATTTCTATAATAAAGACATGTATAATCAATAATAACTAACCCTATGGCAAAAATTAAAGGTGCAATTGTAGTCGACACAGAACGTTGCAAAGGCTGCAATCTCTGCGTAGTGGCATGTCCGCTACATGTAATATCGCTCACCGCCAAAGAAGTGAATAAAAAAGGATATACGTTTGCCCAACAAGTATTAGAAGATACTTGCAACGGCTGTGCGTCTTGTGCTACAGTGTGTCCCGACGGATGCATCAGTGTATATAAAGTAAAACAACAATAAAATAAAGAAACATATGGCAGAAGAAGTCGTTTTAATGAAGGGAAATGAAGCCATAGCCCATGCCGCCATCCGCTTCGGAGTGGACGGCTATTTCGGCTATCCCATCACCCCCCAATCGGAAATATTGGAAACTCTTGCCGACGAAAAACCTTGGGAAACTACCGGTATGGTAGTGCTTCAGGCCGAAAGCGAAGTAGCAGCTATCAATATGGTATACGGAGGTGCAGCCAGCGGAAAAATGGTAATGACCTCTTCTTCAAGCCCCGGTGTGAGCTTGAAACAAGAAGGCATTTCGTACATTGCAGGAGCCGAACTCCCTTGTTTAATTGTGAATGTCATGCGTGGAGGTCCCGGCTTGGGAACCATCCAGCCCAGCCAGGCAGACTACTTCCAGACAGTAAAAGGAGGAGGACACGGTGACTATCGCCTGATAGCTCTCGCACCGGCATCAGTACAGGAAATGGCTGATTTCGTAGGTCTGGCCTTCGATTTGGCATTCAAATACCGCAACCCTGCCATCATTTTGGCAGATGGTGTTATCGGACAAATGATGGAAAAAGTGGTATTACCCGAACAGCGTCCGCGCCTCACCAACGAAGAAGTTATGGCACGTTGCCCATGGGCAACCTTCGGCAAGCTCAAACACCGAGGTCCCAACATTGTAACTTCACTGGAATTGGATCCTGCCGAAATGGAAAAACGCAATATCCATCTCCAACAAAAATATGCTGAAATAGAAGAAAAAGAAGTACGCTATGAAGAAATTCATTGCGATGATGCCGAGTATCTGATTGTGGCTTTTGGCTCATGTGCCCGCATTGCTCAAAAAGCAATGGAGGAAGCACGCGCAGAAGGTATCAAAGTAGGTTTGCTCCGTCCTATTACATTGTGGCCGTTCCCATCTAAAGCAATCGCCGAACGCAGCCGCCAAGTAAAAGGTATCCTCACCGTGGAACTGAATGCCGGACAAATGGTGGAAGATGTTCGTCTGGCAGTAGAATGTAAAGTGCCCGTCGAATACTTCGGACGCTTGGGAGGTATCGTTCCCGACCCGGATGAAGTAGTTACTGCGCTCAAAGAAAAAATTATTAAATAATAAACGTATGAACACGAATCTGATTAGAAACATATTGAATATCATATTCATGGTATTGGCACTGGCAGCTGTTCTTACTTACTTCTTTGTCAGTGACTTTAAAGTATTCATTTATGTTTGTGCCGCAGCTATCTTTACCAAGCTGATAGAGTTCTTTTTACGGTTCATGTGTTAAGCGATAGGAGGAGAAAATATGACAAGAGAAGAAATCATAAAACCCGAAAACCTGGTTTATAAAAAACCAACGCTAATGAACGACAATCCGATGCACTACTGTCCCGGATGCAGCCACGGTGTGGTTCATAAGCTGATAGCCGAAGTAATCGAAGAAATGGGCATGGAGGACAAGACCGTCGGCATATCACCGGTGGGATGTGCCGTATTTGCATATAACTATCTGGACATTGACTGGCAGGAAGCTGCTCACGGACGTGCACCTGCCGTTGCTACTGCCGTAAAGCGTTTATGGCCCGACCGTCTGGTATTCACTTATCAGGGTGACGGCGACCTGGCATGTATCGGTACAGCCGAAACCATCCACGCGCTAAACAGAGGCGAAAACATTACCATTATCTTTATCAATAACGCTATTTACGGTATGACCGGCGGTCAAATGGCTCCGACCACACTAATCGGCATGAAAACCGCAACCTGTCCTTACGGTCGCGACGTAACCATCCACGGTTATCCATTGAAAATGACCGAAATAGCCGCCACACTGGAGGGTACAGCATACGTCACCCGTCAGGCTGTTCATACAGTTGCCGCTATCCGCAAGGCAAAGAAAGCCATCCGCAAAGCTTTCGAGAACTCGATGAACGGAAAAGGTTCCAATCTGGTAGAAATCGTTTCCACCTGTAACTCAGGCTGGAAGATGACACCACAAGCATCCAATGACTGGATGGTGGAACACATGTTCCCCTTCTATCCGTTGGGCGATTTGAAAGATAAAGAATAAAAAAACAAAAGTGATGAAACAGGAAATAATTATAGCAGGATTTGGCGGTCAGGGCGTATTGTCAATGGGTAAGATATTGGCTTACTCAGGACTGATGGAAAACAAGGAGGTAACCTGGATGCCGGCATACGGTCCCGAACAACGAGGAGGAACCGCCAACGTTACAGTTATCGTCAGCGATGAACGCATCTCCTCTCCCATTCTCAGCCAATATGATACAGCCATCATACTGAATCAGCCTTCATTGGCTAAGTTTGAAAACAAAGTAAAACCGGGAGGTATCCTGATTTACGACGGGTATGGTATTATCGAGCCACCAACCCGTAAAGACATTCAGATTTACCGCATCGACGCTATGGATGCAGCCAATGAACGCGGCATTGCCAAAACATTCAATATGATTGTTTTGGGAGGATTATTGAAACTGCGTCCGGTGGTAGCTATTGAAAGTGTACTGAAAGCATTACGCAAGACATTGCCCGAGCGCCACCACCACCTTATCCCCGTAAACGAAGAAGCAATTCACATCGGAATGGAGATTATTAAGCCTCAGTAAGTTAAAATAACTCTAAACGAATAATAAAAGGAAGAACTTTCCACAGTGGAAAAGTGCTTCCTTTTATTTTTATATTGTATCTTTGCGGGCGTTATGAAAAGAATATTCTCACTCATTCTATTAATGTTTCTGTGCAGCCAAGTGATGTTGCAGGCACAAAATACACTGAATAATAACTTCGGTTCTTCTGCCAGCGGATTAAGCATGGGGCAGCGTGATCGTAATGGTAACCCTATAGATACAACTGCCGTGATCGATGCAAACACAATTCCCATCGGGCTTTATTCATGGAAAATAGACAGCCGGTTCGGTAATGTGACCTTCGTACCGGTAGATACCCTTACACACGCTTTCCAGAACACAAACGACACCGGAGGTATGACCGGACAATATAACTACTTGGGCAACTTAGGCTCTCCCCGCCTTTCGCGTCTTTTTTTCGACCGTCGGGATGCCAGTCAGTTCTTTTTTACCGATCCATACGACCTTACCGTACTCCGCCCGGAAGATATCATATTTACCAACACGCTTTCTCCCTTTACCAACCTGAGCTATTATAAAACTTTCGATAGCCGTAACGGTGAAGAGCGTTTTAAATCCTACTTTGCCATCAATGCCAACAAGCGATTCGGTGTCGGTTTTTATATTGATTATCTCTACGGACGCGGTCTCTATGCCAGCCAATCCACAGCATTCTTCAACGGAGGATTGTTTGCCAGCTATCGGGGAGACAAATACAACATGCACTTTATATTCAACAATGACAACCTGAAAATGGCTGAAAACGGCGGTATTGCCGATGACCGTTACATCACCAATCCTTTGGACATGGCAGAAGGAAAAAAGGAATACAAATCGTACGACATCCCCACCAACTTGAACAAAGTGTGGAATCATAATACCAGCTATCACGTATTTATGACCCAGCGTTACAACCTTGGTTTTCACAAAGAAAAGATAGACAGCGTAACTAAAGATTCTGTAAGAATTATCCAAGAATTCGTTCCTGTTACCAGCTTCATCCATACCTTGCAAGTTGACCTGAACGGACGCAAATACATCTCTTATGATGACGAACAGAATCAGAAATATTTTGAGCACAATTACTTGGGCAACGACTCTATTGATAAAACCCGACGCTCTTCCATCAAAAATACCATCGGCATATCACTGCACGAAGGATTTAACAAATGGGCTAAGGCAGGTCTCACCGCTTTTATGAGTTATGAATACCGCAACTTTACATTGACAGATACAACAGATGTTCCCAAAGAACGCCGTTTGGGACATTATAAAGAAAGCGTGCTGTCCATTGGAGGCGAGTTATCCAAACGTCAAGGTAAGCTGCTACACTATAACATCTTAGGAGAACTGGCTATTGCAGGTGAGGATGCCGGACAATTCAATATTGAAGGCAATGGAGATTTAAATATACCTCTATTTGGCGATACCATTCGGTTGGAAGCCAATGCATTTATCAAAAACCAGAATCCGGTCTTCTATTTCAGACACTTCCATTCTAAACATTACTGGTGGAACAATGATGACTTGTCCAAAATCATGCGTACCCGACTGGAAGGCAAGCTAAGTTTCGATAAATGGGGAACAACTTTGCGTGCCGGTGTAGAAAATATCAAGAACTACACCTACCTTGCCAATACCAGTGTCCCCGTAAAAGACAATGAAGGCAAGATTCTTTCTTTTAAGAATAATGCCGCCGTAGAGCAATACACCGGAAATATTCAAGTATTAAGTGCCGTTCTGCAGCAAAAATTAAAATTCGGTATCCTTCATCTGGACGGTGAAGTAGCTTATCAGAAATCGAGCAAACAAGATATACTACCTTTGCCGGAGCTATCCATGTATGGCAATCTATATATCAAAACAGGACTTGCCAAGAAAGTGCTCCAACTGGAACTGGGAGCCGATGTGCGTTATTTCACGAAGTATTATGCGCCGGACTATTCTCCTGCCATCGGTCAATTCTATAATCAGAATCCCGAAGACAAAATTGAAATCGGTTCTTATCCCATCGTTAATGTATATGCCAATCTACATTTGAAGCGTACCCGTTTCTTTGTGATGATGTATCATATCAATCAAGGTTCGGGAAGTTCAAGATACTTCCTCGCACCTCATTATCCTATCAACCCGAGAACCATTAAGTTCGGACTTTCATGGAATTTCTTTGATTAACGGCAGTGATGAAGAGATATTTGAAATATATCATAATGGGAATTGTGGCTGTTACCCTCTATACTCTCTTCTTTCCCGGAAAAGACAAAGAAAAGGATAAACCCCGAGACTATCAGACTATCGTTGAATCGGGAATCCTGCGAGCTGTGACAGAATATAATTCCATCAGTTATTTTGCCGATGGGGATACTGTGAGCGGTTTTCATTATGAATTATTGAATGCGTTTGCCCGCAGTAAAGGACTGACACCCGAAATTATTCCGGAAATGAGTTTTGAAAAAAGACAGGAAGGCATATTAACCGGAAAATACGACATACTGGCAAACAGCACCATAGTAACCAGCGAATCGAAAGACTCATTGCTGTTCACCCACCCCATCCTTCTCAACAAGCAAGTGTTGGTGCAACGCAAGCCCGGACAGGAAAATGACAGTATGTATATTCACAGCCAATTAGAACTGGCACGCAAAACCCTTCACGTAGTCAAAGGATCACCGGTCCTGCTCCGCATCCATAATTTGAGCAACGAAATCGGAGACACTATTTACATTCAAGAAGTAGAAAAATATGGTCCTGAGCAACTGCTGGCAATGGTGGCTCACGGAGATATAGACTACACAGTATGTGATGAAAGCATCGCCCAAGCTTCCATCAATGATTTTCCGCAACTGGATATAAAGACAGCCATCAGTTTTACCCAGTTTTATTCATGGGGAGTAAGCAAACATTCTCCCATCTTGCTGGACAGTCTGAATGCATGGCTCGACACCTATACCCTAACTCCCGAATTCAGAGAACTACAAAAGAAATACTATAATAAGTGATTTTTTATACGGTTTAAATTGCAAAATCTTAATATATTTGCAATCTGAATTGTTGTCATTTCAGGAGAAATGAAGAAAATATTATAGTAATGAACAAACTGAAAACAGTTAAATGGGGTTTTATCGGTTGCGGTGAAGTAACCGAGAAAAAGAGTGGACCCGCCTTCGCCATGATTGAAGGCTCTCAAGTAGTGGCTGTGATGAGCCGCAACAAAGAAAAAGCAGAATCATACGCCAAAAGACACAATATCCCACGTTGGTATACCGACGTACAACAACTCATTGGTGATGAAGACGTAAATGCTGTCTACATCGCTACGCCCCCCTCTTCCCATGCCACCTTTGCCATCATGGCAATGAAAGCCGGAAAACCTGTCTATATTGAGAAACCAATGGCGGCCAGCTATGAAGATTGCGCCCGCATCAACCGCATCTCGCAGGAAACAGGAGTTCCGTGTTTTGTAGCTTACTATCGCCGCTACCTTCCTTATTTTCAGAAAGTGCGTCAAATGGTAGAGAACGGAGAAATCGGCAACGTAATCAATATACAAATTCGTTTTGCCCAACCACCACGTAACCTCGATTATAACAGTACAAACCTTCCTTGGCGCGTACAGGCGGACATTGCGGGAGGTGGTTATTTTTACGACCTTGCCCCTCATCAATTGGATTTATTACAAGATATGTTCGGCTGCATACTTGAAGCAGAAGGATATAAAAGTAACCGAGGTGGTCTGTATCAGGCAGAAGACACCATCAGTGCCTGTTTCAAATTTGATTCCGGTCTGCCCGGTTCCGGCTCATGGTGCTTTGTGGCACATGAATCTGCCAAAGAAGACCGCATCGAAATCATTGGCGACAAAGGAATGATTTGTTTCTCTGTCTTCACTTACGAACCTATTGCCCTCCACACAGAAAGAGGCCGTGAAGAATTCCTGCCCGAAAATCCCCCTCATGTACAACTGCCTCTCATCAAGGCTGTGGTAGAACATCTGCAAGGAAAAGCAATCTGTACCTGTGACGGAATCAGTGCCACTCCCACAAACTGGGTAATGGATCGTATTTTAAATAAACTCTAACATCACATTTATGACGAACGCCCGGAAAATCTGTTTGCTGCTCAGCTTCTTTCTTTATATCCTGAATGCTTCCGCACAAGAAGAGATAAAGAAGGATACAACAGCGCAAAACAGTAAAGGCGTTCTTGTCAATCTGACAGATGGTATTGCCACTACAGTGCGTCACACGGGGCGGAAAATCAGAAAGGTAGGAAAAGAGTTCAATGCTGTCGACACCACTTTCATCTCCCCCAATCTTTATAATCTGGCGTTTATGCTGGAACACAGCAGTTGGTATGAATATTACCGATTGGGAAGCAACAGCAACAACGGTGAACAAAGCATAAGTTTCTCACCGAATGCCAACTTCAAATTGGGAGTTTATTTTGGTTGGCGCTGGATATTTTTGGGATACTCTTTTGATGTAAAAGACATATTCGGCGGACATAAAAATAAAGCCAAGAAAACAGAAATGGCATTAAACCTCTACAGTTCCAAATTCGGAGTAGACCTGTATTGGAGAAAAACGGGAAGCGATTTCAAGATACGCTCGTACAATGGCTTCCAATTAAATACCCCGACCAAAAATATGGACTTCAACGGCTTTCAAAGTAAAATCAAGGGGTTGAACGCTTACTGGATATTCAATTACAAACGATTTTCCTACCCTGCCGCTTACAGCCAATCTACAAACCAAAGGAAAAGTGCCGGTTCTTTAATGGCAGGATTCTCTTACTCACAGCATAATATTTCTTTTGATTATGATAAATTACCGACCGAGATGCGTGATCAGTTACACAATGCTTTACTTTTCAAGAAAGTGAAATATTCGGATTACAGCCTTTGTCTGGGATACGGCTATAACTGGGTCTTTGCCAAGAACTGGGTATCCAATCTTTCACTCCTTCCCGCCATTGCCTATAAGAAATCAAAGATAAACGATACTCCCCAACCCCATACCCACTGGATAAAAGATATCAATTTCGATTTGATTACCCGTGCCTCCATAGTCTATAACAACAGTAAATACTTCGCAGGTGCCGCACTGGTCATGCACACCTACGATTATCGGAAAGAAGATTTTTCACTGACTAACACTTTCGGAACACTACGTGTATATGTCGGACTCAACTTCTGGAAAAAGAAAGAATACCGTCATAAATAATGATACGTTAATAATCCTCTTTTAATCAAATAGCAAAGAAACAATCATATACCCCCTTGCGTTACAGAATCTTTCTCAAGCAATCCCCTCAATGCAAACTGCACAGAAATCAATCTTATTATATAAAGCAATAATGCAAAAACAACAAAAGAATTAGACAGCTTTTCCCTTTAACCACAACATCCTACAAAAAAAATGTATCAAGAGCAAGCTTCGCTCCTGATACATTCGCATTAAATTTAACTATATTAGACTCACAATAAATCCATTAAAAACGTACTCCTACAGTGAACAACAACTGATGACGTGAGTTATCCACCTGTGCGGCTTTCAGCTCCACATCATCAAAAGGATAAAACTTAGACTTATACATATCATATTTATAAGCTAAATCGGCATATATCACGCTTCCGCGATAACCTAAACCGAAAGTAAACGTATTCTTTGACTCCGTATTGTTATAATCGGTATGTGTGCTATACAAAGCCAGTGCGTTATAAGAATCCTTAGCAAAAGCTGCCGATGTGTAGTTATATCCGGCACGAATGCTAAACTCGGGAACAATACGTGTTTCCATACCTACACGCAGATTGTGAACACCTTTCAGATAATCGTCCACACTTGACTGGTCGCCCAGCGGATAACCATCCACATCCTCCAATTTACTGGAAGAATAATCCTGATATTCATATTCTGCTCCGATAGCTACCAAACCTCCGACAGTAGTACCTGCGCTGACATTAAACTTCCACGGTGTAGTCAGATTATAATCATAAGTGAGATAATCATAATCACGTCCAATCAAGAAATCACCAAGATTCTGATTGTACGCCTCTCCATAATAATCAATATTTGAAGATAAATTGGCATTATAACTCTCTCTCAAATCATACCATGTGGGAGTATGTACGGCAAAGCCCAAACGGAAAGGCGAACTTTCGAAAGGCCGGACAATCACACCCAGTTTCAAATCAATACCGGTTCCGTCCAAAGTATAATAATTATCCAAGGTATAGCCACCGTTTTCTTTACCGAAATCATCGTTCAAATCTTCCGTATAAGAAGAGAAACGATTATAGCTGACATCATAGACTCCCAGAGTAGCTCCCAAGTACACTCTATCTTCGATATTGAAAGATACATTAAAATCATATTGACTGATACCGCCGGTCTCCTTGCTGAAGAAATTATTGCTATAACAATCCCAACCCATTACTCTATCCTGTCCGGTCGGCCAATCCACCACACCGGTCTGGGCTCCCAAGACTCCCAGCACCGGCAACTTATTCCAATATTTTGCATAAGGATTGTCCACACGGATAATCTTATCCTGAAACGATTCAGGTCCGGTAACCCCTACTCCTTCCATTCCTATGTCCATCAGTTCCGCCAATTGCATACTCTGCGAGAGACCGTTATCCAATATTCCTCCCATCGAGAACAAACGATTGAAATTCTTGCTCTTATGATAATTGAACCCAAAATTCACAAAACGCAGAGAAGTATTATTGCCAATCTTATTGCTATATACAAAACCGATTTGGTCGAAAGAAGCGCGTGTCCGGTCTTCCTTCATCGATGTGCCATAAAAATTACTCTTCGCTGCCGTATTATTGAAACCGAAAGACAATGCAACATCATTGCTGCGATAGATGCCGATACCGGCAGGGTTCGTGCCCATCACAGATATATCGCCGCCCAAAGCGCCCATTGCACCACCCATACCCACAAAACGAGCTGTTCCGTTCAAATCATTACCAAGCAACCGCTCGGCATCGTATGCATTTTGTGCACCTGCCGTTGCCATTGCCAGCAACGCACAAGCGGTTAATATTACTTTATTTTTCATATACCAAGTCTATTTAATTCTATCATCTGTCTAGTTTAATCTCTAACTCTTATCTTCTGCGAGAGCCTCCGCCACTTGAACGTGAACCGCCGCCACCGGAGCTTCGTGAAACACTGCTTCCACCGCTTGAATAGCTGCTACGTGAAGATGACGAAGAGCTGTTGCTACGGTATGACGAGTTACTTCTGGAGGTTGATATATTATTCCGAGAAGATGAATTCTGCCGTGAGTAAGAATCTCTCCGTGAATAAGAATTACCGCGAGAAGAACTGCTGTTACTGTTACTGCGATATGCTCCGCGACCTACCGTACCGTCAGAGTTTCTCCGATAAGAAGACGAACCAGAAACACTGCTGCGAGTGCTGCTTGGCCTGTTGTAAGAAGAACCTCTTCCTGCCTCGGGACGAGTGTAAACATTCTCATTACGTAAACCTGCCGACTGACCGACTGATATGTTTTCTCCGGTACGAGAGCGATAAGTCGTTCTTCCCGGACGAACCGAATTCGAACTGTTTGAACCGGAAACTACTCTTCCCGAACCGGAACCTCTACGAGCAGCCGAACGATAACTACTTGAGCTGGTGCGTCCGCCTTCACTGCGTCCTACATAGGAGCTGCTGTTAGTACGGCCATAGTTATTTACGTAATTATTACGGTTCGGGCGTGATGAGTTATAATTGTTGTTATATCTGCCGGCATGAATGCCCGGACGGTGAGCACTTGAACCATACCATCCATGTCCGCCGCCCCAATAACCGCCGCCCCAGCCATAGCCGGGATAATGATGGTGATGATGCCAAGGATGGTGTCCCCAATAGCCTCCACCCCAGTAACCGCCATACCAATAATTGGGATACCAACTGCTATAATACCACGGTGAAGTCCATCCCCAGCTGAAGCTCCATCCGGGTCCGTAAAGATAGTTAAAGCGCCAATCCCACCATAATCTATTTGTATAAGTGGGGAAAACGTATGCATACAATCCGTCATCATACACATTCCAATCCCAAGAGGGAAGTCCGTAAACCACATCCCAATACAACGGGCTGCTCACAGGGATAGCATATCGGGGATTTCTGAAGCGAACGATACGCATAGCGTATTCATAATCATCTTGAGAACCTTCGAAACCATTTACCCATTCGCCTCTCTCATTCAAAGGTTTTTCCTCGATATATAAAGTATCATTCTCCATCGAGAACGTATTATCCCGTGAAGTATAACGACGGTTATACTCATCCACATCACGCATATTGCCTTTTACATCCTTCACAACAACCGTAGAACCGGGAGCTGCATAGACAGTGGTATTGTTCTGCTTCTGCGGAACTGCTACCTTTACCTCCTGCTTAACCTCTTCCTTCTTTTCGGCTTTCTTTTTCGGGATGAAATAAAGGTCGTCCTCTACGCTTTGTGCCACTGCCAGGAAAGGCAAGCACACCATCATAAGCGAAGTCAATACAATCTTTTTCATACTCGTCACTTGTTTATTTGTTATTTTATCTACCTTTTCCGGTACAAAGATAATCAGAGGTTTTACTCCATAACAAAGAAAATCCCTATTAGTTGGTAGGGATTTCCCTATTTTACCTTTGTCAGCAGAACATGGAATCGTTTCTTAAAAAAACCGATTAAATACTTATAATATAATGAATATACAAAGAATCAGTCATTCACAACATAATGTCCATTCACAGGCTTATAAACCGGTTGTTTGGGAAGTCCCGCATTTTCCAACTTTCCCTCCTCGCACAAGCGATGTAAATGGCGGTTGGCTGTGGTTTGTGTCATACCACAAAGAAGTTGGAAACTCTTCCGCAGCACAAAATCATGGGTCACGAAATACTCCGTCAGCAGTGCATCTATTTCCCCAACCGTCAGTCTGGCCGAATGAAAAGGGAACTTGGTGCGTTGCACCTTTATCCTCCCCACCTCATCCAGCAAAGCTTGGTCGGGTCGGTAGACAATCCCCTTCAGTTTTACCTTCGTATTCTTGTACTTCGTCTTTTCCGTCACCGGCTCGGTGCTCACCAGGTTGGGACGAAAAAACCCGATGCCGTCCAAATGCACCTGCTTGCCGTCTGCCAATTCCTCGCCCATGGCGTGTGACAGTGCATCAAGCACGGCTATCACGTCCGTCTCCGTCAGCGTACAACGTTTCTGAATACGGGCACGGAGTTGGGCCGTGCTCATCTTCCCATTCAGCCGGAGACGCGGATGCAACGCATTCTCTTCTCCCTGTTGTTCAGAGCTTTGGGGATTCTCATACCAATCAAATAGTATTGCCATACTGTTCTTCTTTTATTAGTTAAAGTCAATTATTCCTTAACCACGAAGGTGGTTAACTCTCACCACGGACGTGACTAACTTTAACCACCCTTGTGGTCAGACTTAACCACCTTCGTGGTTAAGCATTTGCAAACATACAAAGATAGTGAAAGAAAAGACGGAAAACAACAAATTGACTCGAAGATATTCTCCAATAAACCGGATATTCCCCTAAAAACCAATATCGGAGGAATCTGTATCATGGAACAAAGTTTACCTGTTGATATCCGACCGGAATGAAGAAGATAAATAGATGCCGAACAGTATAAGGAGAAAAGCAATTAACACCTATTCTACTCTTATTCTCATTTTTTCTCCCTATCTTTGCCACTACCCTTTTTAAGGGTATATAAACTTAAAACAAACAACCACATGAAAGCAGTGAAATTATTTTATCAGGAAAGATGTCCGTTTTGCAAAAAGGCATTGCGTTATATCGAAGAGCTGAAAGAAGAGTACCCTGAATTCCAACCGATAGAAATAGAAATGATAGAGGAAACACAACATCCTGATATAGCCGACCAATACGACTATTACTATGTCCCGACTTTCTATGTGGATGGTGTGAAAGTACACGAAGCCGGAATTTTCAAAAATGAAATGGAAGCATTACTCCGTAAAGTAATCGAATAAACAAAGACATATGAAATATTTAGAAGTAACCTTTACCACTCACCCCTGCAATGAAACAGTAAATGATGTAGTATCTGCACTGGCAGGAGATATCGGATTTGAGAGTTTTGTGGAATGTGAAGGCGGTATACAAGCCTACATCCAACAAGCTTTGTTCAATAAAGAAGTACTGGATGAAATGATTTCGGAATTTCCCATCCCTAACGCAAAAGTAGAATATACCGTAAAAGAGGCCGAAGATAAAAACTGGAATGAAGAATGGGAAAAGAATTTCTTCCAACCTATCGTTATCGGTGACCGTTGTTGCATTCACAGTACTTTTCACAAGGATACTCCGAAAACAGAGTACGAAATATTGATTAACCCTCAAATGGCTTTCGGAACAGGACATCACGAAACGACAAGTTCCATCATCAGCGAACTGCTGGACGCCGATTTAAAAGACAAATCTGTACTGGATATGGGATGCGGTACCTCTATCCTCGCTATCCTGGCATCCATGCGCGGAGCCAATCCCGTTACCGCCATCGACATTGACGACTGGTGTGTAAACAATTCCAAAGACAATATTATTCTGAATCAGATTAATAATATTACGGTAGAATTGGGAGATGCCTCCTTATTAAAAGGACGCAAGCCCTTTGATGTCATTATCGCCAATATCAACCGCAATATATTATTGGCGGATATGCCTCAATATGCAGCTTGTATGCATGCCGGTTCCGAGCTTTACATGAGCGGATTCTATGTACAGGATATTCCTGTCATCCGGGAGAAAGCGGAAAACCTGGGAATGAAATTTATTCATTACCGGGAAAAAAATAATTGGGCGGCAGTGAAATTCATCATGCTATAAAAGTCAGCACATACCGATAAAATTAAAAAGCCGACTGAATTCTCATCATTCAGCCGGCTTTCTTATTTATATAATTAACCCTATTATATAAAACGTTTATAGGATTTTAATAACCGGGATTTTGGTCATCAGCCAAAAGCGGATTCAAGTCGATTGCAGTTTGAGGAATAGGTCTCAAGTGCATACGGGGATTCCAACTCATAGTGATAATATTATCACCATCAGGAGCTGCAATTTCTACATTGTTGATATGTTTATTCCAATATTCATCACTGTAACGATACATATCGTCACTGCGGAACCCTTCTGCCGCCAACTCAATACGACGTTCGTTTGCAATCAGCTCCAACCCTTCTTCCTTGCTTAAGCTGGTCGGAACATCAGGCATACCACAACGATCACGCAATTCATTAAGAGCTGCCTGTGTCTGAGAATCAAATCCGGCAGTATGCGTATGCGCTTCGGCATATATCAACAATATTTCTGCATACCGAATGCAGGGATAGTCTCCTGTTGCTTGTCCCGACTGCTTTTTTTTATTTGTTTTTCATGCTCTGTACTTTATGTACATTACTCGTTCGGACGCTCTAAATCAACAGTAATGGGTTGATTATTAGATATTTGTTTTCATTAGCGCAATATTAACCAACCCATACTCTTATTAAGATAATATTTTATATGCTTTCTTCAAATAGAACTGTTAATTTTTGACTTTAGCCCGATGTATAGGTTCTTCTATTGTTTCCAACAATTTTTTGCCAGTCTTTACAGGTGCCTTGATTAATTCCGGCAAGTTATAGGTATATGTAAAGGTATCATAAAAATCGGGCTCCTTCTGAGGTAATAGGAAAGGCTTACTAAAATGTCCTGTCTCGGGATCAAAATGCGCAAAAAACGGACGAGCCCACAATCCATCCAGACGTTTGCTGCTGAAGACCAGCCATCTTCCTGTTGAAGACCAGGTATGAAAACTGTCCACATTGTCACTGTTTATTTCCGCGATATTTCGTATATTACCTGTAGCCAAATTAAGCAGATATAAATCACTTTCAGGATGCCAGATGGAGAAATTGCCGTAATCAGACTGGGTAAATAAAAGGAACCTGCCATCCGGTGAAATTCTCGGGAAAGAGACAGTCTTACGAAGGGCTGATGCTTTATAGACACATTCCAATGTATGCAGTTTGGAATGTTCTGCGTCAAAATGTATACGATATAAATCATACCGGATACTGTCCAAAGACATTCCTTGACGATATCCTTCAGCACGACAGAAATAAATCTGTTTTCCATCAGGACTCCATGTTGGAAAAGTTTCCATATATTGTTCACCATAAACTAACGAATCAGTAAATGTTTCGTGAGTCTGTACATCATAAATCATTAAATCGGCAGCCAAATCAGATACTTCTATAGGCTTTTGTCCTGAGGAATGGAAGAACTGCTGTATCTCATTGGCAGAAAATGCAATATATCTGCCGGAAGGATGCCAGGCAGGATAAGTGGCTCCATGCCTGTATTCTTCAGGCTTAGGGTCGACTTTTTCCATCTCACCATTAAGGGAAATTAAAGTGCCCCCCTGTTTACCACGCACATGAACCATCATCGTATCGGGTGAATTTCGGTTAAACGTATGACAGTTAATGCATTGCTTCCCAAAATTTCTATTTTCAGCGATAGGAGTCTGCTCATACGTTGTCAGGTCACGTTGATAAATTCCCATTTCATTCCAAAGTTCATATCCGGGATAAAGCAGACGGTACGCTAAAAAAGGATCTATCGCATGAACGGATATACTATCCTGAATATCAGAATAACGTACCCATTTGCCATGCTGCTTAATAGTAATTCTGACATATATTTTTTTGCCGGCAGCTTTCTCCAACAGTACCTTCCACTCGCTTTCCGGTATACGGACTATTGGTTCGTCATCCTGAATAAGAATGTCATAATTTTCCTCTCCGCATCCTAATTCTGTCTGGAAAGCCTCTCCTTCCTCCTGAATTCTAAAATTAGGAGGTGCAATATTGATAGGGAAAGTCACATCCGTATAATCCGGATAAATTAACGGTAATCGGTCACTCATACTTTCTGCCTGATGATATTGCGTACATCCTGACAAAAAAATAATTAATGTATAGTAAAGCAGATTTTGTATTTTCATATAATTTCCCATTAATTAGCTATCACCTTATTACCATAAGGACTGATATAATTCAAATAAAACCAATACGTATTTCCGAACTCCTTTTGCAAAGTGCCTAACTGTTTGCTCTGTACAAGACTATAATATCGTTTAAACCGTTCTTCCGTTGCCGGACTTATTTTTATTCCTACCTTTGAAAACTCTTCTTCGCCAACACCTAATTTATAAATATAAAGAGCTTCTTCATAAATACGAGGAAGTTTTGTATAAGAAAAAGATGACATGAATTTCAAGTTATTCACAAAACGAACCACATGGTTACTCAGTAATAAGTTACTCATTAAATACTCAAAAGCCATTTTGTTGGTGCTGTCATTCTCACATAAATATTGCAATTCCGGCCCTATATTCAAGACATTGGCAAACCGTGCCGGAGTATCCACCTTTCCATCCAATGCATTTCTTAGTCCGGGAACTTTGCCTTCATTTACAATTTTTTCAAGTAGCAAAGCTTTCTCTCGATAGAAAAGAGACTGTTTTAGCTTATTAATAAAGCGTTGTGCCACTAACGGGCGGTGGTTTACAATGTTATATTGTGCCAAATTTATAAGGTGAGGTGCTGTTTCTCCCCATACTACCATTGACTCAAACTCCCAGCGTTGTGCCTCATTGATATACCCAAGTTCTTCATAAAGAATATGTCCGTATTCACTCTCACGACTGTCACTGTTCCACGGGAAGTAAAGTCCCTTGACTCCCTGTTTTTGTGGATAATCCAATAAATGATAAGGAAGCTGTCCTGTATGATAAAGTGCTAAATGATGAAAATAAGAAATGAGCTGATTATAACGTCCGGTATCTAAATATTTTTTTGTATACTCCAGCACACTTCTCCAGTCTTTGCTTTTTACAAACTGTTCGGCTTTTAACATTATACGCTCATTCCTATTGTAGTTATTAAAAAAATAGTGAAAACCATATCCTGTATATCCTAGTAAAAAAAGAGAAGTTAATAAAATACGTATTTTTTTATTTGATATGCCAGGCAGACGAAAGAGGGGAAATACGTTTCGGTAACGTTGAATAAACAAAAGAAGCAAATAGAGCATCAACAGGCATAGCAGACTTCCTGACAATATAGAAAGAGAATGATTCGCTTCCATTGTATAGAAAAAAAGAATAAGGGAAGGAATAATGGACAATTGCAACAGATCATTCTTTCCGGTTATTATTTTTATAATGCTATTTGTCAACCAATAGACTGATGCCAACAAGAATGCCAAAATAGTACTTCCTAAAATAGGATAATAGAAAAATTGAATAATAAAGTTAGTAATATAGTTTAGCCAACCCTCAGATTGAACACATTGCAGAAAATAAGATTTAGAAAAAAGGAAAAGATGATGTTGTTCGTGATAGTAAAGCACATGCGACAACACTCCTTGGTAACATATATAATAAAGGATAAACAAAGCTCCAAATAGGGTATAGACCAGTCGTTTCATCTTATATATTTATTTAATAAAGTAAGTGAGGACACTTACTATAAGACAATGCCCTCACTTAAATTATTGCTTGTAGATATTATAATGTTATTAATATCCCGGGTTCTGAGTCAGTTTAGGATTCAAATCGATTTCTGTCTGAGGAACAGGGAGTAAGTAGTTATGATCTTCATAATGACTACCCGCCAATTTTATATTTTCACCTTCATAAAGAATATAATCCACAATTGCCGGTTTGCCATCTACTACTCCTTCTACAGGTTTCATCTTCAATCCCAAGAACGGTGCATTCAAAACTTCTTTGGCAATGCCCCAACGACGAATATCCCACATACGTTTACCGCCTTCGAGTGCAAACTCTACACGCCATTCGTTTTGAATACGTTTACGAAGCTCATCTTGAGTAGCACAATATGTCGGTTTGCTTGGGTCTGTATTTTGTAAATCAGGCATACCTACACGTCTACGAACTTGATTGACAGCATCAAATGATTCTGCGCTCAACGGATGAAGCTCATTCATCGCTTCTGCATAAGTCAGCAGAACTTCGGCATAACGAATAACCACCCAGTCTTTACCCATATTCCAACCTTCGCTTTGAGGATCAATACTTGGGTCTAACCATTTTTGCTGATAATATCCGGTTGCTGTAGCATCACCATGCTGTTCAATACCGGTTTTTCCACTTGATTTCAGCGGTTTGACTTTAATTGTAACACCATACATTTCTTCTCCGTCATGAAGTACATTGACTTCCAAACGAGGGTCGCGATTTTTAAACGGATCCTTTTCATTATAAATTGTAGATTTACTGATAGGAGCACCGTCTTTATCTTCGAATGCGTCAACCAAGCTCTGAGTAGGATTCATACCTCCCCAACCTAAAGTAGGGAAACATTCCCAACCAATCAAGTAGTGAGTTTTATCAGGGTAGTTGAATTGTACATACAAGATATTTTCATCACATCCATCTGATTTTTCCCAAAACAACTCCTGATATTTACCGGTATTTCCGGCATCATAAAGTTCATATTTACCTAAATCAATTACAGCCTTAGAAGCATCTGCTGCAACTTGCCAGTTACTATAGTACAAAGCAGCTCTAGCTTTCATAGCCAAGGCAGCTCCTTTGGTAACACGAGGAGTATTTGCGGCATCCCATTCTTCAGGCAAATATTCAATTGCCTTGTCAAAGTCCGCCATAACCTTTGCATACACTTCTTCGCGTGGAGTACGAGTGATATCTTCTACATCCGTTAAGTTCAATGGTTTATCAATATAAGGAACATCACCAAAAGAACGGATTAAATTGAAGTATACAAATGCACGGAAGAAATAAGCCTGTCCTTCAATTTTTTTACGTGATTCGTCACTCATTTCGATATCTTTTACTTTTTCCAATACCAAGTTACATTGACGAATCGGAGTATAACTACCCGCCCAGCTTTGGTCCATCGGATCGTAAATACCTTTTGATATGTTACCGGCAGCCCATTTAATGCCATGAACTGCATTATCTGAATTGATATCTTCGTCTTGATCCCATGTAGGCAGGCAGCCATAAATATCAGTTACGGCCATCATCGCATCATTCTCTGTTTTCCAGAAACTGCTATCAGATAGCTCATCCAATGGATAACGGTCTAAGAAATCACTACATGAAGAAGTGAATCCTGCAAATAATAAGGCCGTTGCTATATGTAAAAATTTTGTTTTCATGTTATTTATACTGTTTTATTTGAAATATTAGAATGAAAGTTTTACTCCGACAGACAGTTTTTTAACGTTACTGTAAGACCATCCTCGTTCATTGCTTTCTTCCGGGTCGATACCACCGTCCAAACCTGTAAAAGTAAATAAGTTTTCACCGGTTAAGAATACCTTTGCATTAGCGATACCGGCTTTAGTTAACCATGCTTGAGGTAATGTATAGCCTAAAGTAAGGTTTTTCAAACGAACGTATGATGCATCTTGAAGCCAGAAAGAAGATGTTACAAAGTTTGTTTGACTAGAACGTGTAACACGGGGGTAAGAAGCATTGTGATTATCCGGAGTCCAACGATCCAAATGTCTTTTCAAAGCAGTTGCACCATTATAAAATGCATAAGCAGCTTCAGCGGTGTAGTATCCGTCTACATCAAATGCTCCTTGGAATAAAGCAGAAAGATCAAAATTCTTATAACCTACACTCAGATTCAAACCTCCGGTCCAACTTGGGAAATTCTTACCTATAACAGTACGGTCTTTTTCTGTAATTTTCTTATCACCATCCAAATCTTTGTACTTGATATCACCTAATTTTTCCTGACCGTCAGCCAAACGTTTCGGACAGTTAAGAAGATCTTCTTCTGTATTAAAGAAGCCATCGGCTACATAACCGTAGTAAGAACCGATAGGATATCCTTCCAGATTCCAAATCTTGTCGTTACTTGTCGGACCTTCTGTACCTGCCATATCCGTAATCTCATTCTTTACATAAGATACATTCAATGATACAGAATAGTTCCAGTCCTTATTAATTTGCTTGTTATGGTTAATCAAGAAATCAAAACCGGTATTCTGCACACTACCAATATTCTGTGCCGGAGCATTCATACCGATAACTCCCTGAATAGGAAGATACAGCAACATATCATTGGTTTTCTTCTTATAAACAGATAATTCAAAATTAATCATGTTGTTTAAGAAACCGGCTTCCAAACCTAATTCATAGTTAGTAACCGTTGCCCATTTCAAATTATTGTTTACATAACGAGCTTCATATATAGCTGAATACAAAGTATTGTTGAATAAATATTTAGTAGCATTGTCAGCTATATTATATGTATATGTTGGTACTGCCGGATAAATATCATCGGATTTCAATTCCTCATTACCGGTTTTACCCCAACCAAGACGTAACTTCAAATTGCTCAGCCAGTCTACATTGTCTTTAATAAATGCTTCTTCAGAAATTCTCCATCCTGCAGAGAATGCGGGGAATACTCCCCAACGATTATCTTTCGGGAAACGTGAAGAGGCATCACTACGTAAATTAGCTTCAAACAGATACTTACCTGCATAATCATATTGGATACGTCCGAAATAAGACAAACGAGCCATTTCATAACCTCCGTCTTTATTTTTTTGTGAAGACTGGTCTAATGTATTCAGAGATTCAGGCAGCTCATCACTACCGCCACCTTGACGAGTAGCTTCTGTATACTTATAAATATGTTCATAAGATTCAAAACCTGCTAATGCACTGATATTATGTTTGCCAAAACTCTTGTTGAAGTTAATCAAGACTTGTCCGGTGTAATAGTTGTGGTTATAATACTTATCATACCCTTCACGCAAACCGGAATCATACGCATTGCTTCCGCTACCATAAGTGAAATGCTTTTTAAAACCATCTTGGTTACTGGTATAATTACGTACTGAATATACACCTTTAATACTCAATTCAGGTAAAATCTGTATAGTAGCATGACCTGTAAGATTTATTTCCTGTTGTGTATTACGTTTGAAACCAGACTTGTCTCCTTGTATAGCAACCGGGTTATCTACACCGGAATAAGTATAAGAACCATCTTCGTTATAAACTTTATTAGTCGGCTTTTCGCGAGTTACACCTTGATAAACAGATACAAAGCCATTCCATGCATCATTAGAAACACCTCTATAACCGGATGCATTGATACCTACCTTTATATATTTATTGATTTCCGAATTCAAATTCATACGGGCATTGAATCGAGAATAATCATTATCGGCAGTCAAACCATCCTGATAAATATAACCTAATGAAGCATTGTACGTTGTTTTTTCAGTACCACCGCTGATAGAAACATTATGCATTGTTTCTATAGCACTCTTTTTAATAGCTGCTTCATACCAGTCTGTGCTGGGTAATGCTCCGGTACGATAGTCTTCTATTTCTTCCGGAGAGAACATCAATGTAGCATTAGGATTCTCATTTAAAGTTGCTTCATTATATAAAACAGCATATTCATAAGCATTCACTAATTCACGTTTTGCTACCGGAGAAGACCAAGATACATTACCGGAATAAGTTACGCGTGCCTTTTCTCCTTTTTTACCCTGTTTAGTAGTAATCAAGATTACACCGTTCGCAGCCTGTACACCATAGATAGCAGCAGAAGCAGCATCTTTCAAAACTGTAAATGTTTCAATATCATTTGGGTCAATTGTATTCATACTACCCGGTACTCCATCTACAATAACCAATGGACTGGCTGCATTGATAGAGTTCTTACCACGAATAGTAATATCAGCAGCTTGACCACCCGGAGCACCTGAACTCTGAATAGCTGTTACACCAGGCATTTGTCCTGCTATAGCTGCAGAAACACTTGACACGGGACGGCTTTCCAATGCTTTTGCATTTACAGTTGCAACTGCTCCTGTTAAATTAGCTTTCTTTTGTACACCATAACCTACTACGACAACTTCTTCCAATGTTTGACTGTCCTCTTTCAGGATTACATTAAGTGGTTGACCATTGAATTTTACTTCCTGGGTAACATAACCTACATAGGAAATAACAAGAATACTTCCTTCGGAAACTCCACTCAAGGTAAAATCACCATCGATACCGGTAATAGTACCATTGGTTGTACCTTTTACTACTACGGACGCACCGATGACTGTTTCACCCATAGCATCCTTTACAACTCCTTTACAGGTTTCGGTCTGTTGCTCAATAGCATTTGAGCTTGCTATTGCAGGAGCTGAAACAGCATTCATGCTTCCTGTAGATGCAGCCATAAGAAATAGCAGCATACTGACCGACTTGACTCTCTTTAACATAAAGTATTAATTTAAAGATAATAAATAAGTTACTATCAACGTAGTTCTTCTAGAACTATTCCTTTTTATAATCTGCTGATAATCAATGCTTGTATTAAATAGATTATTGGATTATTTATACTGTAAATCACAATAAATGAGGAAAAAAGATAATATTTCTACCGATATTCTATTCGTTTTTATTAATCCCCTTTTCATTATACTATTGTTTATAACGGCTTTACATGGAAACTCATATATAAATTATGAGTAAAAAAAAGTTTTATGTATTATCATTATATTACTAAAATTCTACCAACTAAATAGTTAAGTCTTTTTAGGGTACCCCTTTAATTAGATATTTTTATAGTTTAATTGTTAAATTACAGAGAAAAACAAAGATAGTTTTCAAAAATGATTGGTCTTTTTTAAAAATATTATATATTTGCGCCATTAATCTAAATCATATTGAAAAAACATAGTTCTAGAAGAACTTATCCTTTTAGAACTTTGAATTTCAATCAAACACTTTAAAATTCAATATTATGTTAAAACGACTGAAATCAGTTAGCATGTTATTGTTCTTGGGAACATTCTCTACAGGAACCATTTCTGCTGTTACAGCTTCCGAAGTTAACGCTTCTGCTATCGTACAACAAAATGAAACATGTAAAGGTATTGTGAAAGACGCCACGGGAGAATCCATTATTGGTGCTTCTGTAATAGTGAAAGGAACCACCAACGGAGCAATTACCGACTTTGAAGGTAATTTCGCCTTAACTAACGTGAAGAAAGGAGATATCATCGTAATCTCCTATGTAGGGTATCAAAAACAAGAAGTCAAATGGAATGGTGGGACTCTCAATGTAGTGTTGAAAGATGACACAGAAGTCCTGAGTGAAGTTGTTGTTGTAGGTTACGGTATACAGAAAAAGGCTAATCTCTCCGGTGCCGTTGCACAAGTAAACAGCGATGAGTTAACCAATCGCCCTATTTCGAATGTATCAAGCGGTTTGCAAGGCTTGATGCCGGGTGTAACAATTACTGCAGGTCAGGGACGTCCCGGTGAAGACGGAAGTAATATCAGAATCCGCGGTGTAGGAACGTTGAATAATGCATCTCCCTATATCTTGATTGACGGTGTAGAAAGTGGTTCCATGAATGACCTTGACCCGAATGATATTGAAAGTATCTCCGTATTGAAAGACGCTTCTTCTGCAGCTATCTATGGTTCTAAAGCATCTAACGGTGTAATTTTGATTACCACCAAACGCGGAAAAACCGGTGCTCCCCGTATCTCGTACAATGGATATGTCGGTATTCAAAATGCAACGGCAACCATTGACCGTGTAAGCTCTGCCGATTATGCCAGACTGTACAATCGCATTGACGATGATAATAATAACCCACATCGTTATTCGGACGAAGACATCCGTTTATTCGAGAATGGTTCCGACCCATACGGACATCCTAATACCGATTGGAATGATGCTGCCTATAAAACAGGTGTTCTGCATAAGCACAATGTAAGCATCAATGGTGGTACAGAGAATGCAAGATATATGGCCTCTGTCGGCTATTTGGGACAGACCGGTATCCTTCCGAATTCAGAGCGAAGCCAATTCAACGGACGTATGAATTTAGACGTAGATATAACCAAGAAATGGCATGTGCGTATGAATTTGTCCTATATCAAGAATGATTATAAAGACCCTAACTCAAACTATGGTGGTGGTTCTTCAGACCAGATTATCCGTCAGCTCAACATCCTAAGCCCGATGATTCCTATCAAGAATGAAGATGGAACTTACGGTTCAACAAATGACGGTAACCCGATTGCATGGTTGGATTCAAAATCTACAGTAGATAAATATAACCAGAACTTTACCGGTATGTTGTCTGTTGATTACAAAATTTTGGATTGCCTTACAGCAACCGTATCGGGAGCTTATGTTAATGATGACCAACACTACAAGGCTTTCGTAAAGAAAATCAATAATGACCCGGCACAGGCCGCACGTCCTAACAGCTTAACTGAGTCATTTACAAACTGGACCCGGTATAACTTTGATGCTTTGTTGAATTTCGACAAGCAATTTGGTGATCACAACTTAAAAGCAATGTTAGGTTATCATGCAGAAGCATACGATGTACGCTACAATGATATGTACCGTGAAAATTTCCCAAATAATGAATTGGACGATATGAATGCAGGTGCAACTGCTACTCAAACCAATAGTGGTTTTACACGAGAATTGAATATGTTGTCATACTTTGGTCGTATCAACTACGATTATAAAGGAAAATATTTATTCGAAGCTAACTTCCGTGCCGATGCATCTTCTCGTTTTGCTCCGGGCAACCGTTGGGGATACTTCCCTTCATTCTCCGGTGCATGGCGCATCAGTGAAGAATCATTTATGGAAACCTTAAGAGACAGTTGGTTGTCAAGCCTTAAGATTCGCGGTTCTTGGGGTCAGCTGGGAAACCAGGATGCTTTGGGAGACGGTACTCCGACCGGAGGAGACTACTATCCATGGATGAATACATACAACCTCGGCGCCAACTATCCGTTCGGAGGTTCGTTAGTGACAGGATACTATCAAGGTTCATACAAAATGGCTTCTCTTTCTTGGGAAAAAGCTACCACTTGGGGTATCGGTATAGACTTCACTTTATTCAATAAGCTGACCGGTTCTATTGACTACTACAACAGAAAGACCACAGATATCATCATGAATGTCTCCGTACCTAAAGAATTTGCCTTGGGTGCATACAAAGATAATGTAGGTGCAATGAAGAATAGTGGTATTGAAGTTCAGCTGGCCTACAACGATACATGGAACGATTGGACCTTCGGTGTTTCAGGAAACTTTGCCTACAACAAGAATACCATTGAAAATTTAGGTGGAGTAGACCGTATGGCTGACGGCAGTTTTATGCGCGAAGTAGGTTCTCCCATTAATTCATGGTTCGTATATCGCACAGACGGATTTTTCCAGTCTGATGAAGAAGCTGCTGCATGGCAAGCCAAATACTCTGCAATGGACGGATATCCTTTCGGACAAGATTTCAAGGCAGGTGACTTACGCTATGTAGATGCAAACGGTGACGGTAAAATCTCGGCTGATGACCGCGAGCTTTATAGAACCAAAGATCCGAAATTCACATTTGGCTTCAATATCAATGTTGGTTATAAGAACATAGACTTGTCAATGAACTTCAATGGTGCTGCCGGTGTAGGATATGCATTTACCAAGGAAGCATTCGGTGAATTCTCCGGTAGCGCAGGACATCCGTCAACTGCCTGGTTGGATAGTTGGACACCCGAAAACAAAAATGCAAGCATGCCACGCATAGCAGAAGCACGTGTATCTCCAAGTGAAGCTTCGAATGTACTTTCCGATTTCTGGATTATGGACACCAGCTATCTCCGTATGAAAACCATACAATTAGGCTATACTCTTCCTAAAAATTGGATAGAGAAATGGGGAATTCAGAATCTGCGTGTATACTATTCAGCAGAAAACCTACTGACATTTGACGATATGCCAATCAATGTAGACCCGGAAACAGTCAGTGAACGTTTGTCTAGTTACCCTTTGAATAAAACACATTCATTCGGAGTCAACATTACATTCTAAACTTTTTATAATCACTTAATTAATACAGAATAATATGAAACGTTTATCAACATATTTATTAGCAGGTATCGCATTGCTGTCTGCTTCATGTTCAGATTTTCTGGATACAGCTCCGAAAGATGCCCTTTCTCCTGCAACAACCTGGAAAACAGAAACTGATGCCGAGAGTTTTGTAGTAGGTTGCTACAATGGATTATTAGATCCATCGTCCATTCTTTATTTAGATTGCGGTTCCGACATAGGTTACAATAATTTTTCATGGGAAGGATGGCGTCCTTGGGGAGACGGTTCCTTATCCAGCGGTAACACAGGTGCTTCATTCTATGATTTTGCCATTATCCGCCGTTGTAATACAGTGTTAGAAAACATCGACAATGTAGAATTCACTACTGCAGGTAAGAAAGAAGAACTGATAGCAGAAGCCAAAGCCATCCGTGCCTATAGATATTTCATTATGAACTGGTGGTATGGCGGTGTACCTATCATCGGTTCTTATACTACGGCCGAAGAAGCACAGGTACCGCGTAATACGGAAGCGGAAGTACGCGAACAGATTGCACAGGACTTGGACGATGCACTTACAGCCATCAACACCACTCCGGCAGCACGCGGACGTATTGCCAAAGGAGCAGTTTTGGCAACCAAAATGCGCGAAGCATTGTATTACGGCGACTGGCAGAAAGCAAAAGATGCAGCTCAGGCTATCATCGATTTAAAACAATACGAACTGGATTCTGATTATGAAAACTTATTCAAACTGACAGGTGTAGATTCTAAAGAAATCATATTGGCAGATCAACGCCTCGAAAGTGTCTTCGGACTGGGCGTTATCGGTCAAATGTATAATAATGATGATGCAGGATGGTCTTCAATTGTTCCTACTCAAAATTTGGTAGACATGTATGAAATGGACAATGGTTTGACTAAAGAGGAAGCTACAGGCTATTATGATGCCAAACATCCTTTTGCCAATCGTGACCCGCGCATGGATATGACTATTCTTTATCCCGGACAAGAATGGAGAGGAAAGATATTAAATACACTGGATGAGAAGCTGGCAGACGGTTCAAAAAACAAGAACTTTCCTACTTATACAGACAATGCCTCAAAAACAGCTTTAACATGGGCCAAATATCTAGATCCATACGAACAGTATTCTAATATTTGGAATACAGCTGCCTGTGTTATCATATTCCGTTATGCAGAAGTACTGTTAAGTTGGGCAGAAGCCGAAAACGAATTAAACGGTCCATCAGATCAAGTGTACAACTATATCGACCAGATTCGTGAACGCGTAGGTATGCCTAAAGTAGTCAGAACTAAATATGATACTCAGGATAAATTACGTGAATTGATTCGTCGTGAACGTTGCGTAGAATTTGCAGGTGAAGGTTTACGCCGTGCAGATATCCTGCGTTGGAAAGACGCCGGTGGCAAGATGTTGGCAGAAACTTTAATGAACGGTGATTTAAAACGTATTACCGGTGCTATCAATTACAGTGAAAACGATCCGTACAAACGTGCAGAAGTTACAGGCACAGCAACAATTGAAACACGTAAGTTTGCTCCGAAGAACCGTTATTTGCCATTCTCTCAAACAGATGTACTCGACAAGAATCCGAACATCAAACAGAATCCCGGATATTAGCATTTATCATAAAAGAGTAGAATAGCATTCATAGAAAAAGGGAGTGTGCCAAAACTAAACCGGTCTATCCCATCGTCAGCTGTAGGGGCAGGGGTTGCCTGCCCGAAGACACAAAGTAAACTGTTTTCGGGCGAGCGAACCTCGCCCCTACGAACTAAACGACAGTATTATTCACGTTTTGACACACTCTTTTTCTATGACAGCACGACTTAAACTATCTCTTTCCCGAAAGGAGTAAGTGCCAGTCCAGCCAACTTGAAATGTTGCAAACCAAATGGAATACCGATAATAGTGATGCATAATAACAAACCAAAAGCTAAATGAGACAAACTTATCCAAATACCTCCTACCAATATCCAAAGTATATTCATCAAAACACTCAAGCAACCCTCACCGCCGGGGCAACTGCGCACCTGCATACCAAACGGACAAAGTGCCAAAACTGACAGCTTCAATGTCTGCAGACCAAAAGGAATTCCAATGATGGTGACCATCAACAACAAGCTCGCTATAATGTATTCTATGCAAATAAGCAGTCCGCCCAAAACAATCCACAATATGTTCATTACTATATTCATACGGCAAATATAAAAACATTATTCGTCTTTCAGTGCTTCTACAGGAGATATTTTACTGATATTATAAGCCGGTATCCATACTCCAATCCATGTTACTATCATCATGATAAGATATACAATCAACGACACTATCAAAAAATGAACTGTAAAATGATTAGTAATATAACGCATATTATCACCGGGCGTCATACTCGACAACACATAAAATCCATCTTTCAGCACCCATTGAAAATAAACAAGACAACCTATCAATACTGCTATAGTAGTCAACATACCGGCTTCACCCAATAATAAAAGACGAATATGTCTAGGAGACGCCCCATAAGACAATCTCACTCCCATTTCCTCCCGACGTGTACGGGTACTCAACCAAAATGTCCCGCTGACTCCTAAAAACAAATTCACCAGAAAGAAATAGCAAAGGGCATATTTAATACGAATCTCACTGGTAGCTCCTTCTTTTAAATCACTTTGCTCACGTACTTTACTGAAAGGTTCAATCTTGCTGATAAACAACCTCCCCACTGCCAAATACTCTTCCATCCAAGGAATAAAATCCTCAATGAAGCGAGTTTCCGCAACTCCGGGTTTTGTACGGGCAAAGACAATCAAACCTCCCTCATAGGCCCATGACGGAATGCCGTCAGTACGTGCATTGAGACGAAGATAATAAGGTTGCATACAACTCTTCATTTTGACCGGTTGAATTAACGCCGTTACCTTCAGAGGAACACTATCTCTCGCATAAACCACACCTCCGGTCAGATCTTTATCGGGCGAAAGACAAGCGGCAGCATCCGAAGTCATCAAAATACTATTCACCGTATATTCGGCATTTTCGAGACTTTCCCAAGTACCGTATTTGACCGAACGTATCCGCCAGGTTTGAAAGAAATCGGTGTGCGGAACAAAATCCATAAAAGCAACACGAACACTCATTGTGTCCAAAGTAAGATTATTAAAACTGTTTCCACGCGAACAAGGATAGTGGTTATTGACTACATAAGTAGCCGATTCGATTTGCTCATGACTTCGAAGCCGTTCCATCAATTTCCGGAAATCTTCCGGGCGAATTTCTTCATCAGAAGGAACCACAGAAAGCTGAAGCCTGTACAACCCATCTGCCTCATAGCCATCCGGAATCGACTTATTATAGAAAATAACAAATAAGGGATCGATTACCATCCAACATACAATGGCAATAACAATCAACTCCAACAATATCCACACATTACGCTTACGCGAATTCCAAAGGTTTCTAAATATATGATGCCACATAACCTCTTATTTTTGTTTATTAATGGAATACACAATATCTTTTCGCAGAGAAAGATACGCCGGGATAACGGCTGAGAACAAATTTATCACCACACATATCAGGAAGGCAGCCATAAACAGAACAGGACTGAACAGCATTTGAGGAGTTATACTCACACCTACCCCATCAGGTAACGCCGTCACATTGTCGTCCAGCAAAGTAAGCAGCCAATTTTTAGATAATAACACCATTCCATAAGATATAATCAAACCCAGACAACCGCCAATAACAGTCAAAATCAGGTTCTCCCAGATTATTTGTGAAAATAAGACACAAGACGTTGCTCCAAATGCTTTTCTCACTCCTATCTCGGGCAAACGTTTTTCCATTCGTCCCGATATCATGCCCGATAAATTCAATGCCGGCACTAACAACAGCATCAGCAAAACAGCTCCTATCTGACGGAAAATCTTCATAAAATCCAAGTCCGTCATAGAGTCCACACGGAATAATGTTTTCCAGTAAGCATAAGGCTGTCCATGCCAAAGCAGTTTATAGCCATCATGAGAAATAGCATTAAACTTTCGGGTAAATTCATCTACCTGAGCTTTTATGCTGTCAAAATCGGAAGAGGAACGTGCCAATATGACTACTTCATAGGCACCTAGCGCATCGTATTGATTATACTTATCATACCCCGGAAAACAAGTATATGGAATCCATACTTGTGCATAGCTCAGTTCCGTGGCATAACTGGGGGTTTTGACAACTCCACATATTTTATACTCCACAAAATCTATCGTAAGATACTTGCCCACCACCTTCAAAGTATTAAAAATCCGTTGCGCCACTTCCTCTGAAATGACAATGTGATGAATGCCACTGGCAAAATCGGATTCGCTAAAGGGAGCTCCATCTACAAAGTCAAAATCGAAAACTTTCCAGAAGGCAACATCCACTGCTTTTTGAACTACCGGTATGCGATGTTTTGAAGAAGGCAACTGAGCATAACCATCTCCTGCCACATAAGTTCCTATAGCAGAAACCGCTTCTGTACCTTTCAGATTGTAAAAAAGGTCTTTCACTATATTGTAGGCTATCAGACCCGTCGAATTAGAATTGGAATTATCAACACTCTGCATGTGCACATCCGATATAACCATCATCCGCGCACGATTAGTCTCCGGATAAATTCCTGCTACCTTTATATAATAAATAACAACCAATAACATAACCATCGATATGGCCAATCCGGTTCCAAGTATATAGAAACCACTGAACAATGGATTCTGCCTGATTAAATGAAAAGCTTGATTAAAATACGTTCTTACCATAATATACACATACTTTGTTTCTCTATTCTCAAATACAAAGTATATGCCAAAGTCATATCATATTGATAATCAAAATAATAGAAAACAAATCCAATGTCCGAAAACGAACACTTCACCTAAAACCGAACAGATAGTCTGTTTTTTATGAAATACCTCAACGGATAGTCATGCATTTCAATTCCTCCAATGAGCCATTGAATATGTTCAAATCCACTTTTTCCCTAATGCCGGGAAGTGTACCCACATCAGTGTGCTGCCAGAATTTCCAGTTGCCTTTATATTCCACCGAATCAACATAATAATGAGCAATCCAATAAGGATAAGAATCAAATATAGAATCATTAAGATAGCGGGTCTTGAACTTATAAGAAGTATAAAGAATAGGCTTTACTTTATAATGTCTCTCTATTTTATCCAGCCATATTTTTAAATCCCGACGAAGAGTCCGGGCATCATCTCCACGCTTTTCGATATCGAGTACGGGAGGTAAATCACCTGTGTCCAACTTTACGGAATTGATAAAGAAATCAGCCTGACGAACCGGGTCTGTTTTCGGATTATAGAAATGGTAAGCCCCGCGAATAAATCCATAAGCCTTGGCTGAATCAAAATTTGCCTGAAAAACACGATCACCATAATCTCCGCCTTCGGAGGCTTTCATGAAGATGAAATGGATAGGGAATTGACTTTGACGGGTCTGAGTCAGTCGTTGCCAGTCAATATTTCCCTGATAATGGGAAACATCAATACCATGAATATGAAAACCCGCCGGCATGCATACACCGTATGCCTTCAGCCCATAACAAGGTTTCCAACGATAAGAATAAGGACGAATGAAGAAATAGAAGAAAGCACTTAAAAACACAACGGTGATTGCTCCCATCAGGATATAATAAAGCCCCGTCGGTATTTCCCATTTCTTGACTACCTTCTTTTTATGAGGCGAAGCATCTTTCTTCCGCGATTTGCGCGGAGAGGAAGAAGATTTTCGGGAAGTTGTCTTACGTGGCTTATTTACCACCGATATGGGCGGTTGCTTACTCATTTAGTGCTGATATATACCGAATTATTCAAAGCAGGGGCGAACTGAATCCCCCGAAAACACAACATGAAGTGCATCCGGACGAAAACAACTCGCCCCTACAATATTAATATTTCTATTCAGAATTATTTACCTTGTTCCAACTGCAAAGTCTTAGTCGGCTCGTCACAAACTTCTGTAGGACCGAAGTACTGGATAGGACCCGGATATACATAATCTGTTTCAGTAGCCCACTTGTCACGCAGTGAAGCGAACTTCTTGAAAGGAGCACCGTCCAGTTTCACCAATGCTTTCTGGATAACCGGTTTCATTTCGCCGTGACGACGTTCCATATTCATCATCATTGTGATAGGCACACCACCGGCAATCCATTCTGCAGCAGGAGCTGTCGTATTGCGAACTGAAGACATATAACCGGTCTTGCCGTTAGCAATCAACATAGATGCTGTGTAGCCCAATGAATAACAATAGTCGGCATCGAAGTTTGACGGAGCAGCGCAACGTCCTTCGTAACCGAAGAAGTGGTGCTGAGCAGCAAACTTACCAACATACTTGCCTTCTTCTTTCCATTGTGCCAATTTGGTAGCTACCATTTCAGACAACAGTTTTTCTGTTTCAATCAATGATACCTGTACGTTTCCGTGCGGGTCACGGTCTAATGACAACTGGCGGGCTACACCTTCGGGCAGTGAAGCATAGATAGCCGAGTTTTCTTTAGACAACTTAGAAATGATATATTCACGTTGATGAGATTTCTTAATCAAAGCAAATTCCGCAGCATTAGCAGCCAGGAAGTCGTTCAATTCAGCAATCAATCTCTTCATGGCAGGAATAAACTCTACCAAACCTTCAGGAATCAATACTGTACCGAAGTTGTTACCCTGAGCAGCACGGTCGGCTACAATCTGAGCGATGTAAGTTACTACATCATCCAAAGACATATCTTTAGCTTCAACTTCTTCAGAAATGATACATACGTTAGGCTGAACCTGCAAAGCACATTCCAAAGCAATATGAGAAGCAGAACGTCCCATCAATTTAATGAAGTGCCAGTATTTACGTGCAGAGTTACAGTCACGCTGGATATTACCGATAACTTCGGCATAAGTCTTACAAGCAGTATCGAAACCGAAAGAAGTTTCAATCATTTCGTTCTTCAAGTCACCATCGATAGTCTTCGGACAACCGATTACCTGTACGCCACAATTCTTGGCTGCATAATATTCTGCCAATACGCAAGCGTTGGTGTTAGAGTCATCACCACCGATGATTACCAATGCCTTGATGCCCAGTTCTTTGATGATTTCCAAACCTTTATCAAACTGTTCTTCTTTTTCCAGTTTGGTACGTCCCGAACCGATGATATCGAAACCACCCGTATTGCGGTATTCGTCAATGATATCAGCAGTAAGCTCCATATAGTTATGGTCAACCAAACCACCGGGGCCCAGAATGAAACCAAACAATTTGCTGTCTTTGTTCAGCGCCTTGATACCGTCGAACAAACCTGAAATCACATTGTGTCCGCCGGGAGCCTGTCCACCGGACAGAATTACACCTACATTGATAGCAGGCAGATTAACAGCTTCGCCTTCAACGAACTGTATCAACGGCATTCCGTATGTGTTAGGGAACAATGCTTTGATAGCTTCCTGGTCAGCTACAGACTGTGTAGGTTCACCTTCCTTAACTTTAACTGCGCCTTTCAACGCTTTAGGAAGTTTGGGCTGATAAGCAGCTCTGGCAATTTGTAATGCACTTTTAGTCATATTCTATTATTCTATTTAAAGGTGTATAAACTCATTTAGAAATCACGTGCAAATTTCGCTCTTTTTTCGCAAATATGAAAACGTATACAAATAAAAATGCTAACTTTACCGCGAAATTAGATTTTTGTATTAACTTAAAAACATTACAATTATGGCAAGTAGAAGAAATTTAAAGAAAAAAATAACCTATATAGCAAGCGATTTATTTTTTGCTACCTTGATGGAAGGTGTTAACCGTGAAGCAGTTATTCACGCAATACATAACGTGTTGGCATTGATTCCGCGTATCAGCCACACCGAGCCGGGCAATGTAAAAGGCTTCTATAAGAGATTGCATGAAGACCTGGACAAAGAAATAAAAATAGTGGCAGACGAAATGGAAAAAGCATCAAAAGCATAACACGGATTTAAAGAATGAAGAAAGCTATTTGTAGTTTTATCTACTACAAACTGTTGGGATGGAAGACCAAAGTCTCCGTTCCCGATTATGACAAATATATTATTTGTGCAGCTCCGCATACCACCAATTGGGATTTGTTTATCGGTAAACTGTTTATGGGGGCTATTGGCCGTGAAACCGGCTTCATGATGAAAAAAGACTGGTTCTTCTGGCCTTTGGGACCTATCTTCCGCTGGATGGGAGGTATTCCGGTAGACCGCAGCCGCAAGAGTTCATTGGTAGACCAGATGATAAACATTGCCAAGTCGAGCAAAAAATTTCATTTGGCCATTACTCCCGAAGGTACGCGCAAAGCAAATCCGAATTGGAAAAAAGGGTTTTACTATATTGCCCAAGGAGCCGGTCTGCCCATCATATTAGTAGCTATAGACTACGAAAAAAAATGTATCACTGCCGAAAAGGTGATTCACCCTAGCGGGAATATAGAGAAAGATATGCGTGAAATTAAATTGTATTATAAAGATTTCAAAGGAAAGCATCCTGAACTATTTACTATCGGGAATATTCAATAATCTTTCTTTTTAAAATAAAACAGCAAAAGGGGTGTGTCTAAACGTTGATGATGCTATCATTTTGCCGGCAGGGGCGAGGTTTCCTCTTCAAAAAAACAGTTTGCTTTGTGTATTAGTGACTGTTGGTTCGGGCAGGTAAACCCTGCCCCTACTGTTAAGATTTGATAGACCAGTTTTATTTTGACACACCTCCTTTTAAATATTCCATTTAAATATTCCATAAGACAGGCCAAGCATTTTCATCCTTCAGATTAAGACTTTTCATGCGGCAGATTATTACGTCCCACAACAATGGGATATACGTCCTGCTACAGTGGGACGTACGTCCTACTGCAATGGAACGTACGTCCTACTGTTGCAGGACGTAATAGCCGGACGTAGAAAAAGGCTTAATCCTAAGGAAGAAAACACTTATTCTTCCCCAAGCTTGTGACAAGCGTCAGCCTGCAAGAAAGGAAAAAGGAGACAAGACAGAAGCATAACAGCGAACACAAAGCAAAAATTAAAGATAATTCATTTCATTTAGATGAGCCGACACGAAAATACGAACAAATATTTCTAACTTCGCATCATCAAATAGAAGCAATTATGTTTATTAAGCCGGCAAAGAAAATAATAACGTCTTTTCTGTTTCTGGCGGTAAGTACCTTCTGGATATCGGCACAAGAACCGGACCGGAATGTGGAACAACGCTTAAAAGACTTTTTTACTAATTTCGAAACGTCATACGCCAATATCGGCAAGTGCAGACTGGACCGCTACGAACTGAATCACAGTAAAAAAGCGCTGCATGTTTATGCCAATGCGAACTTTGGTTATCAACCTTTCACGCCCGAAAATACAGAAGCCATTTACAGGTTACTGAAACAAAGTCTTCCCGGCCCCGTCAATTACTACGACATTACCATTTATGCAGATGGAAAGCCGATTGAAGAATTAATCCCCAATATATTACAAAAGAAACAGGATAAAAGCAGGCTGTGGCAACGCATCGACTATAAAGGTGCTCCTTGGATACAAAATATGTCACGTCCTTATCTTGCCTCTAAAGGATTGGAGGGCAGACACATCGCATTGTGGCAAAGCCATGGAAAATATTATAAAAACAACAAAGGAAGTTGGGAATGGCAACGTCCGCGCTTATTCTGCACCACAGAAGACCTCTTCACACAGTCTTTCGTCGTTCCTTATATCATCCCCATGCTGGAAAACGCCGGTGCCGTCGTCTATACGCCACGCGAACGAGACCGGCAGCGCAACGAAGTTATAGTGGACAACAACACAGTTACGGGAAAAAGCATTTATCTAGAAGAGAAAAGCCGGAAAGGAAAATGGAAAACATCTCCTTTGCCAGGATTCGCCCGAAAACGTTCTGTTTATACAGACGGACAGAATCCTTTCCGGGACGGCACGGCACGCTTCGCCGCAACGGAAAAAAAGCCTGAAAAGGCTTTTGCACAATGGATTCCCGATATTCCCGAAACAGGGAAATATGCCGTATACGTTTCTTATCAGACATTGCCGGGAAGTGTAAGCGATGCCAAATATTTGGTTTTCCATAAAGGTGGAGTGACCGAATTCAAAGTCAACCAGCAAATGGGCGGAGGTACATGGGTTTATCTGGGCACTTTTGAATTCGACAAAGGAACCAACGACTACGGAATGGTAGTATTAAGTAATGAGAGCAAACAAAAAGGAGTAGTGTGCGCCGATGCCGTCCGCTTTGGAGGAGGCATGGGAAATATTTCGAGAGGAGGAAGCGTCAGCGGTCTTCCACGCTACCTGGAAGGAGCACGTTATGCAGCACAATGGGCGGGAATGCCCTACGGTATATATAGTCCCGCCGAAGGGAAAAATGATTATACCGACGACATCAACAGCCGCAGCCGGGTTATCAATTACATGAGTGGCGGTTCTGTTTACAATCCGCAGGAACAAGGTTTGGGAGTGCCGTTTGAAATGACTTTCGGACTGCACAGCGATGCCGGCTTCTCCAAAGAAAATGAGCTAATCGGGACATTGGGCATTTATACCACCGGCAGCAATAATGGGAAATTAAACGCCGGAATCTCCCGCTATGCTTCCCGCGACCTGGCAGACATGGTGCTGACCGGACTGCAACGGGATATCTCTGCCGGATTTGGTATTCAATGGCCGCGCCGCAGCCTGTGGAACCGCAATTACAGCGAGACACGCCTGCCGGGTGTTCCATCCATGATTCTGGAACTGCTTTCCCATCAGAACTTTGCCGACCTTAAACTGGGACACAATCCCCGGTTTAAATTCACGGTTGCACGTTCGGTTTATAAATCAATCCTAAAGTATACAGCCACTATGCATGGCACTGACTATGTGGTACAACCATTGCCGGTGAGCAATTTTTCAATAGCCGAAGGAAGCAAGAAGAACACATTCCGTCTGAGCTGGCAGGCAGTAGACGACCCGCTGGAACCTACGGCAAAGGCCCGGGAATACATTGTGTACACCCGTTTGGGACATGGTGGATTCGACAATGGTACGTTGGTTCGCGATACGAAATATACTTTCGAAGCCGAACCGGGACTGGTATACAGCTTCAAAGTCACAGCCGTCAACCGTGGAGGAGAAAGTTTCCCTTCCGAAATTCTGTCGGCCTATAAAGCCAAAAAGAGCAAAGGAACTGTTTTAATAGTAAATGCATTCGATCGCCTAAGCGGTCCCGCTACCATAGAATCGAATTTTATACAAGGATTTGACTTAAAGACAGACCCGGGAATACCTTATATAAGCACACCGGCCTATTGCGGCGCACAACAAAGTTTTGACCGAAGCCGCATCGGACGGGAAACAAAAGACGGACTGGGATACAGTGGCAGTGAGCTGGAAGGAATGCTGATAGCCGGAAACACGTTTGATTATCCTTTCATACACGGCAAAGCCATACAATCCGCCGGAGGATATTCCTTTGTCTCATGCAGCGACGAAGCAGTGGAAAACGGATTTGTCCGACTGACAGACTATCCGGTAACAGACCTCATTATGGGTGCGGAGAAACAGGCATTCTCCCCTATCATGCAACAACTTATCACGGATTATTGCCGCCGTGGTGGAAACATATTGGTCAGCGGTTCTTATATCGGCAGCAACATGAACAGTCCTTCGGCACTCGGCTTTACCGAGAACATACTGAAATACAGTTTTGGCGGAAGCATGGGCGGAAAAACATCAGGCACTATTTACGGTGCCAACACCCATTTTACAATTCCCTGCACCGTGAATGAAAAAACGTATGCCGTACCTGCCCCCGACTGCCTGACTCCTGTCGCACCGGCTTATTCCACATTTATATACACTCCCGGCAATTACAGTGCCGGCATTGCCTACAAAGGCAATTACCGCACTTTCGTATTGGGCTTCCCTTTCGAAAGCATCGAAGGAGTGCAGCAACGGACACGGATAATGAGTGCCATATTAGGTTTCTTCGGAAGCAAATAAGGATTTTCTATGAAAATAAAGAAGCAAATCAGAGGTTATTTCATAAAAACACCTAACTTTGTCCGTATAAACCATTAAAATAAGGACTATGTACACTATACAAACAAATGCCTCAGGCACACGTTGCATGGAAATTTCGGAAGAAAACCTGCAAACAATCGAGAAATACGCTCTATTTCAGCACTTAATAGACAGTAACGGCATTGTAGATGAGTCTGTACTGGAAAAATTAAAACTGAATATACGCTCACTGATTACCAGTGAAGAGGGAAACAACAAAGAGTTGCTCGACCTTTGCATAGATGTAATTTATCATAATAACATGAAAGCCTTCGGGCTTCATCAATTGATTTTGCTCTACATCCGCTGGGAAAAAGAAAAGAATCAGGATGATGAAGAAGGAGGCCAAAAAGAAGAATAAAAAGGATTTGAAAGAACATAAACTTACAGATTGGCTGCCGACAACAAAGAAAGAAGTTGAACTGCGTGGATGGGATGACCTGGATGTTATCTTATTTAGCGGAGATGCGTATGTAGACCATCCTTCTTTCGGACCGGCCGTTATCGGAAGATTATTAGAGGCACAGGGACTAAGAGTAGCCATCGTGCCTCAACCCAATTGGCGTGATGACTTGCGCGATTTCAAAAAGCTGGGACGACCACGTCTTTTTTTCGGTGTATCTGCCGGATGTATGGACAGCATGGTGAATAAGTACACAGCCAATAAACGTTTACGCAGTGAAGATGCTTATACACCGGACGGTCGTCACGATATGCGTCCCGAATATCCCAGCATTGTATATACACAGATTCTTAAAAAACTATACCCGGATGTGCCTGTCATCTTGGGAGGTATAGAGGCTTCCTTACGCCGCGTCACCCATTATGACTATTGGCAGGATTGTGTGCAGAAGTCTATTTTAATAGATTCGGGAGCAGATTTGCTCATTTATGGAATGGGGGAAAAGCCGATTACAGAACTTTGCAGAAGGATGAAAGCACTGACGGCTGCTGCCGGACAGACACACGGGTCTGCTCCTATAGCAGCCGGTCTTCCTGTTCCACATGATATCTTACAAACAGCCTACATAATCCGTAAGGGAGACCCCGTGTGTCCGCTCCAAAACATCAGCACATTATCCGAGCACAGTAAAGAAAAACCGGATATCATCCTCCACTCTCATGAAGAGTGTCTGAAAGATAAGAAGAAACAAGCCGAAAACTTCCGCTTCATCGAAGAGGAAAGCAATAAATACGAAGCTTCCCGCATCCTGCAGGATGTGGGAAACAAGACCGTAGTGGTCAATCCTCCCTACCCTCCCATGACACAGGGCGAACTGGATATGTCTTTCGACTTGCCATACACCCGGCTGCCCCATCCCAAATACAAAGGGAAACGCATCCCGGCTTATGATATGATTAAATTCTCCGTCAATCTCCACCGGGGATGTTTCGGCGGATGTGCTTTCTGTACCATTTCTGCCCACCAGGGAAAGTTCATTGTCAGCCGAAGCAAGGAAAGCATCCTGAAAGAAGTGAAAGAGATTACAGAAATGCCTGATTTCAAAGGCTATCTGAGCGATTTGGGAGGACCGAGTGCCAATATGTATGCCATGCACGGAATGGATGAAAACAAATGCCGCCGTTGCAAACGCCCGTCCTGCATCCATCCCAAAGTATGTCCGAATCTGAATACCGACCATCGCCCGCTGCTCGACATCTATCGCTCGGTAGATGCCATACCGGGAATAAAGAAAAGCTTTATCGGAAGCGGTGTACGTTATGACCTGTTGCAATACCAAAGTAAAGACCCGGCGATAAACCGAAGCACAGCCGAATATACACGCGAGCTGATAGCCAAACATGTGAGCGGACGACTGAAAGTTGCCCCCGAACATACCAGCGATCAAGTATTGCATATCATGCGGAAGCCTTCATTCGCACAATTCTATGAATTCAAGAAAACATTCGATAAAGTGAACAGGGAGCTGAATCTGAAACAGCAAATCATTCCTTATTTTATAAGCAGCCATCCCGGATGCACAGAAGAAGATATGGCAGAGCTGGCAGTTATCACCAAAAGGTTGGACTTCCATCTGGAACAGGTACAGGACTTCACTCCCACTCCCATGACCATTGCTACCGAAGCTTGGTATACAGGCTATCATCCCTATACTTTGCAACCGGTCTTTTCTGCCAAGACGCAAAAGGAAAAATTGGCGCAACGAATGTTCTTTTTCTGGTATAAACCCGAAGAACGCCGTGCTATCATCAATGAATTACGCAAGATAGGCCGCAGTGACTTGATAGATAAATTGTATGGGAAATAACTATTCCCATACAATTTATTATTTTATCATCCGGATACTTAGATGAATCCGGGTAATTTTATCGCTTGAAACGGTAAAATTCTTCCGCTACCCGAAAAGCCTCCCTCCGGCAACCCCGGCATATTCCATAAACCTGATAACCCACAATATTCCAACTGGTTCTCTTTTTCCCTTAACAAATAAAAAAGTGGTCCTATACCTTTGAATATCACTTATTTTTTTTATCTTTGGGAAGTAACTTCTAAATCAATACTGCGTATGGAAACCTATCTTTTCTGGATTGTACCCATCGCCTCTTTATTGGCGTTGGTACTCGCTTGGTATTTCTACAAACAAATGATGCGTGAAAGCGAAGGAACTCCTACAATGGAGAAAATCGCTCTGTATGTACGTCAAGGCGCCATGTCCTATCTCAAACAGCAATACAAGGTAGTGGGAATGGTATTCCTGGGGCTGGTTATTCTATTCTCCGTTATGGCTTACGGCTTCCATCTGCAAAACGCCTGGGTGCCCGTTGCCTTCCTTACCGGCGGTTTCTTCTCCGGGCTTTCCGGCTTTTTGGGAATGAAGACCGCAACGTATGCTTCAGCACGTACCGCCAATGCAGCCCGTAGCTCTTTAAACAAAGGTTTGCGTATCGCTTTCCGAAGCGGAGCAGTCATGGGACTGGTGGTGGTAGGACTCGGCCTGTTTGATATTTCGTTCTGGTATCTATTGCTGGATAAATGTATTCCGGCAGACGTCATGAATCCATCTGCCAAATTGTGTATCATTACCACCACCATGCTGACATTCGGTATGGGAGCCAGCACACAGGCTTTATTTGCACGTGTCGGAGGAGGAATTTATACCAAAGCAGCCGATGTGGGTGCCGACCTTGTAGGCAAAGTAGAAGCCGGCATCCCCGAAGACGACCCACGCAATCCGGCAACCATTGCCGACAATGTAGGTGATAATGTTGGCGATGTAGCCGGTATGGGGGCAGACTTGTACGAAAGCTATTGCGGCTCGATTCTCGCCACTGCTGCATTGGGGGCTGCTGCCTATATAGGTACAAACGATACAACCATGCAATTTAAAGCTGTTATCGCACCAATGTTGATTGCTGCTGTAGGCATTCTCCTTTCCATTATAGGAATCTTCTCCGTCAGAACAAAAGAAAATGCAGGCATGAAAGAGTTATTAGGCTCACTGGCTGTCGGAACAAACTTAAGTTCTGCTTTAATAGTCGTTGCAACTTTCCTTATCCTTTGGATACTGAATTTACAAAATTGGGTAAATATCTCATTTGCCGTAGTTATCGGATTAATAGTAGGAATTATCATCGGGCGTTCTACCGAATATTACACTTCTCAATCATATAAACCAACACAGCGTTTGGCCGAAAGCGGAAAGACCGGTCCGGCCACCGTAATCATCTCAGGTATCGGGCTGGGTATGGTATCTACCACTATCCCCGTCTTGGCGGTAGTAGTCGGAATTATCCTTTCTTATTGGCTCGCATCAGGTTTTGATTTTGCCAATATTTCCATGGGACTGTATGGTATCGGAATTGCCGCTGTAGGAATGCTTTCCACCTTGGGCATCACTCTTGCTACTGATGCTTACGGTCCGATAGCCGACAATGCCGGAGGCAATGCAGAAATGAGTGGATTGGGTGAAGAAGTGCGCAAGCGCACAGACGCCCTCGATTCGTTGGGTAATACGACAGCCGCAACCGGAAAAGGATTTGCCATCGGTTCTGCAGCGCTCACAGGTCTGGCACTGCTGGCATCATACATAGAAGAAATACGTATCGGACTGACTCGATTGGGACAAACAATTTTAGAACTGCCCAACGGCATTACTGTTGAAGTACACAATGCAAGTTTCACCGATTATATGCTGTACTATGATGTAACACTGATGAATCCGAAAGTTCTTTCGGGAATTTTTATCGGTAGCATGATGGCATTTTTATTCTGCGGACTGACAATGAACGCAGTAGGACGTGCAGCTGCCCACATGGTGGAAGAAGTACGCAGACAATTCCGGGAAATAAAAGGGATTCTGACCGGTGAAGCCGAACCCGACTACGCACGATGTGTACAAATTTCAACCAAAGGTGCACAACGAGAAATGGTATTCCCATCTCTACTGGCTATTATTGCTCCCATTGCCACCGGACTCTTATTTGGTGTTCCGGGAGTAATCGGACTGCTGATTGGCGGTTTGTCATCCGGTTTTGTTCTCGCCATTTTCATGGCAAATTCGGGCGGTGCATGGGATAACGCCAAGAAATATGTGGAAGAAGGCAATTTTGGCGGCAAAGGCAGTGAAGTACACAAAGCGACTGTCACCGGAGACACAGTAGGAGATCCGTTTAAAGATACATCCGGTCCAAGCCTGAATATACTTATTAAATTAATGAGTATGGTAGCCATTGTTATGGCAGGATTAACCGTAGCCTGGAGTTTGTTCTAAACCGATTACAGTCTCATTTGGTAAGCTTAAATTCCGGTTTTATTAGTATATCAACATATTTTTGTGAAAAAACGTGTTGATATATTATTTTTTTATACCTTTGCAGAATCACCAAAATATTTTTAAAAATGGGACTATCAAATTTAACAAAGAAATTCTTAATCTGTGCATTCTCTCTTTGCACAGTTAGTTCTTTTGCTCAGGAAGTGAAAGAAGAAGGTAAAGTGGTGTTCAACCCTCATTGGTTTATGCAAATTCAAGGCGGTGCCAGCCATACTTTGGGTGAAGCTAGTTTCTCGGATTTGATATCACCAGCTGCACAAGTTACAGGGGGTTACCAATTCAGCCCGTTATTTGGTCTGCGTGCCGGAGTAAGTGCTTGGGAAGCTAAAGGAGCATGGGCTTCTCCTTCCACCGTGTATAAATATAAATTTGTACAGGGCAACGTAGATGCTATGTTGGACTTAAGTGCTTTATTCTGCAAATTCAATCCCAAACGTGTATTCAATGCTTATGGTTTCTTAGGAGTAGGTTTCAACCATGCATTTGACAATGACGAAGCTGTGGCTATCAACGCACAGGGACATGAGTTAAGATATTTATGGAATGACAGCAAAAACTTTATTGTAGGACGCGGAGGTTTAGGCGCAAACATTCGTTTGAGCGACCATGTATTCGTCAACTTAGAAGTAAATGCCAATGCGTTATCCGATAAATACAATTCAAAGAAAGCAGGTAATGCAGACTGGCAATTCAACGGATTGGTAGGTTTCACATTCAAGTTTGGCAAGACTTACAAGAAGACAGAACCTGTTTATTATGAACCGGCTCCAGCTCCTGCTCCTAAAAAAGAAGAGCCTAAACCGCAACCGGTTGTAAAGGAAGAGCCCAAACCTGTAAAAGTTGAAGCATTGACAGAAAACATCTTCTTCGTTATCAACTCTTCTAAAATTAAAGAAGCCGAACTGGGTAAAGTAAACAGCATCGTGGACTATTTGAATAAATATCCTAATGCTAAAGTAACTATCACCGGTTATGCAGACGTTCAAACTGGTACTGCCGCTTACAACAAAACTATCTCGCAAAAACGTGCCAACGCCGTTGCAGAAGCTTTGAAAGCCAAAGGTATCACTGAAAACAGAATTAATGTAGATTACAAAGGTGACACAGTTCAGCCGTTCTCAACAGCTGAAGAAAACCGTGTTTCTATTTGTATTGCTGAATAATCAATAATAACCTACTCTGCAAAAAAGAGGCAGTCCCTACACAGCGAGACTGCCTCTTTTTCTTTTCCCAAACGATGCGGAAATCTTACAGATTATTTTTATTCAAAATATCACATTGGCATTTCTCCAATACTTGCACGCATTTCTTCAAATCATTAGGACGTATAACCACATTTGCCGTATCACCCTGAGCAAAAGCATACATGTATTCAATAAAGATTTGTTCGACAGCCAGACATTCCAGGATTGCCGACAACGAACCTGCTACATTCGGGCAACTGATACATACCACATCGGTCAGCATTACAGCAAAGTTTTCTGCACGGAGCACTTCCACTGCTTTATCGACATCAGAAACAATCAGACGAAGGATTCCAAAATCTGTAGACTCAGCCATGCTGAACGCGTGCATATTAATGTCATACTTCGCCAACGTCTTTGCTACATCATTAATTCTTCCGGTTTTATTTTCCAGAAAAACAGATAATTGCTTAATTGTCATATTGCGTAAAGTTTTTATTTTAATACTCGTTTATCTATCACGTGCTTGCTCTTTCCTTCACTACGACTGATACTGTTCGGCTCCATCAGTTTAATATCCGCACTGATAGAAAGCACACTCTTTAATTTATCACTCAATGTCTTTTTCATGGCAAGCATACGTCCTAAATCATCTGAGAAGAAGTCACGACGAACCTCCACCTGAACCTGAAGAATATCAAGATTATTTTGCCTGTCGACAACCAGCATATACTGAGGTTCAAATTCAGGCATTCCCAAAATAACACTTTCCACTTGTGAAGGAAAGACATTGATGCCACGAATAATCAACATATCATCACTACGTCCCATGATGCGGCTCATACGAACACTGGTACGACCACAAGCGCAAGTACCCTCCATCAACGAACATAAATCCTTTGTGCGGTAACGCAACAACGGCATTCCCTCTTTGGTGAGCGTAGTGAATACCAATTCACCCTGCTGCCCGCTGGGAAGTTGTTCCAATGTTTCAGGATTGATTATTTCAGGGTAGAAATGGTCTTCATTGATATGAGAGCCATTTTGTTCCTGGCACTCGAAGGAAACGCCCGGTCCCATGATTTCGCTCAATCCATACAGATTATAACCTTTCAAGCCCAACCGCTCTTCTATTTCCTTACGCATATTGTCTGTCCAAGGTTCTGCACCAAAAGCACCGATACGCAATTTTATATCATCTTTGGTAAGCCCCATTCGTTCCACCGTTTCTGCCAGATAAAGGGCGTATGATGGAGTACAAGCGATACCAGTTATACCTAAATCACGAATCAGACGCACATGCTTTTCAGTATTTCCCGTAGACGCCGGAATAACCGTTGCACCTAAATTTTCCACACCATAATGAGCACCCAAACCACCGGTAAACAAGCCATAGCCATAACTCACCGAGAACGTATCTTCCCGGGTCACCCCATAAGCGGCAAGACAACGAGACATTACTTCCGACCACACAGATAAGTCACGACGGGTATAACCTACAATAGTAGGATTTCCGGTAGTGCCCGAAGAGGCATGTACACGCACTATTTCAGAAGCAGGAGCAGCCTGAAGCCCATAAGGATAATTATCCCGCAAATCCTGTTTGGTAGTAAAAGGAAGTTTCACGATATCATCAATGCTACGGATATCATCGGGAGACAAATCCATCTCCTGCATCTTATTACGATAGAACGGGACATTATGATAGACCAGTGCAACCAATTTCTGCAAACGCTTGCTTTGAAGCGCATGCATCTCATCCCGACTCATACATTCTTTATTTTTGTTCCAAATCATAGTAATAGATTGATTTTATTTGTGTTAGTCTTTCATCTATCATGGATGGTCTTCATGGAAAGCTTTCATACGTTCTTCCATGACAGGATACAGCTCCTCTCTCATTCTTGATGTGCAAGCCCGCACACCTTCCTGCTCACTTCCGGTAGTGGAAAGAGAAATACTGCTCACACCATAATACAACAATTCACGCAGCAACTCACCACCTTTCATCTTGCCATAACCGATAGTGAAGAAAAATCCGTCTCCAACCACCTGAGTCGCATCATAATCATAAACAATGTGGAAACCGTTGTCGGTAAATATCTTCTTCATGCGTTCGGCACGACGGGCATACTCACGCGTATCCTCCACAAAATTAATCTTACCTTCGGTAGACAAACGGAGCATCTCTGCATAAGCATATTGAGTAGATGCCGTACAACCTGAAGTTATCATATAAAGAATGGAAGCTATCAAAGTAGGTCCGAAGACACCTGCATCTTTATAGCGTTCTGCCAATGCCGGATACTGTCGGTCGAACAACTTATCACTAATACATGTCAATGCCATACGCTGACCCGCATAACTGAAAATCTTGGAAGAAGACAACATCAGAATATAATTATCCGTATAATGCGCTACTGTAGGAGGATAAGGCGGCTCAAACGGATGTCCCAAATCACGACGGAAATCCATGCAGAAATAAGCCAAGTCCTCCATCACAATCACATCATATTTTGTTGCCAGTTCACCGATAATAGCCAATTCTTCCTCTTCCAGACAAATCCATGCCGGATTATTCGGATTGGAGTATACGATAGCAGCAATTTCGCCCGTGCTCAACATGCTTTCCAATTTATCATGCAAAGCAGCCCCCCGATAAGCATAAATATCAAATTCTTCCCACTGCACCCCTATAATGCGAAGCTGGGATTTCTGAATCGGAAATCCGGGATCGATAAACAATACTTTATTTTTTCCGGAAATGCGCTGCGTACAAGCAATAAACGAACCGAACGAACCTGCAACCGAACCCGTAGTCGGCACACAGGCACGCGGAGAAATTTCTACATTCATAAATGCCTTTACAAAACGAGAAGCTTCATTCTTTAATTCAGCCACACCCGCAGCGGCCGGATATTGTGAACCGACCCCCCGGTCGAGCGCTGCTTTCTCGGCCTCTATACCTATTTGATTGGCAGGAAGCCCCGGAGAGCCTTGATCCATCCGAATAAAAGGAATACCGGTTTCTTTCTCCAAATATTGAGCAACCAACAGCACATCGCCGATAGTTGCCTGTGAGAGGTCGGCAATATGCAGTTCCGACACAGCTCTTTCTACCAATTCTTCACTAAATATTTTCATAGCATCCTACCGATTCTTTGCCGCTTCCAAACCTATATCAAAAGCCCGCTTATTCATTTCCACTATCTTCTCACCTTTAGAAGCGAACACCCGACCGATACTTTCGCGCAGTTGTTCAGGTGACAGAATTCCAATAAATTTAGCAGCCATGCCCAACAAGATGACATTCGCACATTTCGGCATATTATTTTCCTTCGCTATATCTTCTATTTCCAGTTTGGCTACACGCGGAAGACTATTCAGCGTCTTCATCAATTCTTCCTCATCGGGATAATTGGGAATATTCTTAAACGGATTTGCAGAAGTAACCACCCATCCTTCTTTTTCCAAATAAGGCAAATAGCGCAAAGCCTCCATAGGCTCCATAGAAATAATCAAATCCGCTTCCCCCAATGAAATGAGATCTGAATGGATTGTTTCGTCCGAAAGACGGAGATTAGACTGCACATCACCTCCCCGCTGACTCATACCGTGCACTTCGGCCTGCTTCAAGTTAAGACCTGCAACAGTTGCGGCTTCGCCTATAATAGTAGCGATAGTAAGGATACCCTGTCCTCCTACCCCTGAAAGTATAATATCTTTTCTCATGCCTTTTCTACTCTTTTCTGTCTCAATTTACGATTTAAAGTCTGAACACATTCACGGCGCGGAATGATAACAGACACTCCTTTATATTCTATTTCTTCACGAATGATACGAGTTATTTCCTCCATATTCTTAGGCAACGGAACCACCACTCGTACATGTTCGGGTTCTACCCCCAATCCCAGACAAATAGCTTCAAACTTATTTGTACCTGCCGAATCCTGTCCGCCGGTCATGGCTGTAGTCAGGTTGTCGGAAATAATAATCGTGATATTCGCTTTATCATTGACGGCATCCAACAATCCGGTCATGCCCGAATGAGTAAAAGTAGAGTCACCGATAACAGAAATAGCAGGAAAAACGCCTGCATCCGCAGCACCTTTTGCCATAGTAATAGAAGCCCCCATATCCACACAACTGTCGATAGCACGGAACGGAGGTAATGCCCCCAAAGTATAACAACCGATATCACCAAAGATACGTGCACCGGGATATTCTGCAGCAACCTTATTCAAAGCATCATACACATCACGGTGTCCGCATCCCTGACATAAAGCCGGAGGACGAGGCATCACCACCTGCGGAGTGACAAAAGGAGATTTGGTAGCCCAACCGATAGCATTACCCACATTGTCAGGAGTCAATTCACCCGTACGGGGAAGATCACCGGTCAAACGACCTTTCACTGTATAATCGCTAGAAAGAAGAGCTTTCACCTGTTCTTCGACAAAAGGCTGTCCATCTTCTACAACCAGAATATATTTGCAACAATCAGCCATCTTCTGAATCTCTTCTGCCGGTAAAGGATATTGTGATACTTTTAATACAGGAACAGGTGAATCGTCTGTGTCACATTCTTTCACATAATTATATCCGATACCGCAAGCTATAATACCAAACTCATAAGAGCTGTCAGGATTGAAATTTTCCAAACCATTGTATGGCGACTTTCTTGAAACCTTTTCCAGCTGTTCTTGCTTCTTTATCAAAGCAGCATATTGATTGCGCGCAATGGCCGGCAATAGCACCCAATGGGTACGTTCACTGTCAGGATTCAGTTGGTTTTCTTCCCCTACTTCCCCCACTTTCACACCGGCACGTGAATGTGCCAAACGAGTAACGACACGCATCAATACCGGCAACTTCAATTCTTCCGAAAGTGTATAGGCATCATTCATCATATCATAAGCTTCTTGTTGGTTTGACGGTTCCAAAATGGGAAGCATCGCAAACTTTCCATAAAAACGGGAGTCCTGCTCATTTTGTGAAGAATGCATGGAAGGATCATCAGCAGCCAACACCACCAGTCCGCCGTTCACTCCCGTAATAGCCGAATTGACAAAAGCATCGGCAGCCACATTCATACCTACATGCTTCATGCAGACCAAAGCACGCTTGCCTGCATAAGACATACCCAAGGCAGCCTCCATTGCCGTCTTCTCATTCGTACACCACGTACTATGCAAATTTCTTTCCTGTGCCAGCTTATTATTTTGAATGAATTCCGTAATTTCTGTAGACGGTGTTCCCGGATAAGCATACACACCCGATATTCCGGCATGTATCGCTCCCAAGGCAATCGCTTCATCGCCCAACAATAATCTTTTTTCTGCCATTATCTATTTATTTTATTAGTTATTATTCGATTCTATCCGTTCTTTTTTATAGCAAGCTAAAAGAATCGGCATCATTCAGCACCGGAAATTTCTCACGGAATGCTGCTAATTTCTCCATATCTATCTCTGCAGTGACTTCACTTTCACAACTCCACGGACATTCGGCCATTGTCTTTCCGTATGGATCTATGATGGCGCTCCCACCCGAATATTCACAAGCCGGGTCAGTCCCCATCCGATTAACTCCTGCCACATAGCATTGATTTTCTATGGCACGGGCACGGAGCAAAGCACTCCATGCATCTACACGGGGAGTAGGCCAACTGGCCACATAAAGTATCATATCATAGTCGCCCAAATTACGAGACCACACCGGGAAGCGGAGATCGTAACATACTTCCAACAAAATACGCACACCCCGATAGTTTACCACTACCCTTTGCGTTCCGGCAGTAAACCGTTTATCCTCTCCTCCATAAGTAAATAAATGCTTTTTATCATAATGCTGCACCGAGCCGTCAGGATGTACAAAATAGAAACGGTTATAATATTTTCCATTTTCCTGCACTGCCACACTTCCGGCAACAGCACAGTTACGCTCGACCGCTTTACGCTGCATCCAATGCAAAGTTTCACTGTCTGCACTCTCGGCCACACCCTCCGGCTTGGTACAAAAACCAGTGGAGAACATTTCGGGTAAGACAAACAAATCGGCATCCGGCAAACGATTAATAGCCTCATCAGCTCTCTCTACATTTGCTTGAGGATTCGCCCATTCTATATTTCTTTGTAGAATTGTTATTTTCATTGTTTTTCATATTATAAGACCCACAAAGGTAACAATTATAATAAGATGGCAAACATTTTATCACCAACTATTTCCTTTACAGCACATTTTTCTTATATTAAAAACACGAAAATCCCGCAAATACATTATATTCATGTCCACTCCATTGAAGCATCCTATTTAAACAGCCATCCTCTTATAATTCACGAAACAACAAACCCACCACTATGAACCGACTAATATTTTTCATTTAAGATATTCACGAAAGAACCGTTCTATTCTGTCAAACGGAATTACGTTTAGATTATCATACAAATCCACGTGACTGGCATCGGGAATAATTAGCAACTCCTTGTTCCCGCCTTTCAACTTCTTGAAAGCATCCTCACTGAAATAACGCGAATGAGCTTTTTCTCCATGAAGCATCAGCACAGCACTCCGAATCTCATCACTATACGAAAGTATAGGCATATTAATGAAAGAGAGTGAAGAAGTCTTGTTCCACCCATTGTTAGAGTTAAGCGAACGCTTGTGATAACCGCGTTCCGTCTTATAATAACTATGATAATCCTTCAAGAATTGGGGAGCATCCACAGGCAACGGGTCCACCACTCCCCCGGCCAAAGCATACGAACCGTTCCTCGCATCTTCCGTGCGCTGAGCATTGAGCTGCTTACGCAATTCGTAACGTGCATCGGCATTCATTGAGTCAAAATAGCCATTGGCATTCACACGGCTCATATCATACATGGTTACCGTAACCGTTGCCTTGATTCGGGTATCGATAGCCGCTGCATTGAGTGCCATACCACCCCATCCGCAAATACCCAAAATACCAATACGCTCTGCATCCACATCGTCACGAATAGACAGAAAATCCACTGCTGCACAAAAATCTTCCGTGTTAATATCGGGCGAAGCCACATAACGGGGTTCGCCATCACTTTCTCCGGTATACGAAGGATCGAAGGCAATCGTCAGAAAACCACGCTCCGCCAAGGCCTGTGCATATAACCCCGACGCCTGTTCCTTCACCGCACCGAAAGGACCGCTTACAGCAATAGCAGGCAGCTTTCCTTCAGCATTGCGAGGGATATACATATCAGCAGCAAGGATGATACCATAACGATTACGAAAAGTCACTTTCATGTGATGCACTTTATCACTTTGTGGGAATACTTTGTCCCACTCCTGAACCAAACTTTGTTTTTGATCTATCATATAAACACTATTAAAATAATTATTATCTACCGCAAACAGGTTTCCCATGGCACAAAGACTTATCGTCGTTACTGCACATAAACTTCTTAATGACTTTTTCATGCTGTTTCATTATTAATTCTTACTGTAGCAAAAGTAGCAGTTTACATCATATTTCATTGTACCTCAATTACTGATGTTCCAACCTCAATTACAGTTTTCTTAACCTATGAGTTTCAACCTTACTCATTATAAGCTGTAAATCAGGTCATATAATCAGTAATCCGGGTAATAGGAAAGCCTGAATGATTATTTACTTTTGCAGAGCAAGAAACAGAAACCGAACAATGAAAAAGATTTTAGACTTCAAGACTGTATGCGAGTGCAATCGAAACTTAGGTTGCAAGACATGGCATCCGCAAGTAAGCATCATCAATTTGGAAAATCTCAATTTGAAACAGGAAGCCGTGAAGTTTGATTTCTATACCATCCTGCTCATTGAGGAATGTCCCAACAGCTGCTGTTGCGGCCGTAAGTATTACGACTTTTCCAATACGACAATGGTATTCCTCATGCCCGGTGAGATATTTCGCATGAGTGAAGAGAACACACTTCCCGACAAAGGGTATCTATTAGCCTTTCATCCCAATCTACTATCTCAGACTTCATTGAAAAGCCATATCCAAAACTATACCTTTTTCCAATACCGGAAAGAAGAAGCACTCCATCTCTCCCAACGCGAAACATCAAAGATAACCTGTTGCCTCGAAAATATAGAGGACGAGTTACATCATCCAATCGACACACACAGCAACACCATCCTCTCAAAACACATTGAGCTCTTTCTGGACTATTGCACACGCTACTACGAACGTCAGTTCATTACAAGGGAAAACAAAAACAAAGCTATTTTAAAAACAGCAGAAAAGATACTCGACGATTACATTGCTTCCGGTAGACTACAAAGCAGCAAGCTCCCCACGCCCTACCATATTGCAGGAAAGCTTCATCTCTCGGCAGCCTATTTTAATGACCTGTTGAAATTCGAGACAGGCAAGACCTGGGAAGAATACTTTCAATTCAAGCAACTGGAGAAAGCCAAGCATTTATTACAGAAAAACGACAATAGCCCTATTGCCGTAGCTAAACAGTTGGGTTACCCCAACGTACAATATTTTAGTTTCATCTTTAAAAAGGTGACAGGCTGTACACCGAATGACTATCGGCACTCACAAAACTAAAAGACCTTGAGTGTTTTTAAAAGATAAACCTTCTACTCATGAAAACTCTATGTGAAACCTCATTCATAACTACCCCTGAAATGATAAACAAGCTGCGAAAAATCTTCTGATCTTTCATTGTCTATCCACAATTCTGTCGGTGAAATATTAAACATCATAAACTGGCTATATATTTCTGCATCACCTCCAAAATTTTGAGAGAATTCTATTCTCACTGACAATGGAGCACCATATCCGCCTAAAATGACTATATTTTCAGGGTGCAGGACAAAGTTCATGACACCTTGATCCATCTGATGGAATTCATATCCTGCTTTTACTTCAACATCACCTATTTCCCTTAAGTGCCGTGATATGTTCTCATCTTTAATCATCTCTGCAATAGGCGATAAAGGCAATTTAAATATTAGAGAATCTTTTGACACTGCTATTCCATCGGGAAAGGTTGCAATTTCCTTACCTCTATAATATGAAACTTCCACGGCACCCTTGTACGTGCCTTTCATATCAAAAAGTGCTTGTTGAATCTCAGTAGATGAAAATTCAGATTCATCGTCATTACACCCGGAAAATCCTATCACACAAAAGAATAATACTACTATCCTTAACAGTCCCTTTGTTTTCATATCATAAATCGATTAATTATTATGTTACCCCCAATACATACATATGCCTTTATCATTTAAAGCAAAACTACACAAATATTTTTTTAGTCGACGAATAAAAAGCAATTTTTTTATTCGCATTTTGCATTTCCTTGATACACGCTCAGTACTTCATTTCGTTTTGCGGTTTATAACTAAGCCGAAACAATACAGAGAACTTAAATAAACTAAAAACACCCAATTTTACATTGTAGGGTGTAAAACTGGGTGTAATTCTTGTAAACTATTGATTTTCAATGTTTATTGCGGAGAGACAGGGATTCGAACCCCGGGTACCTCGCGGTACAACGGTTTTCAAGACCGCCGCAATCGACCACTCTGCCACCTCTCCAAAACTCCTTTAAGAAGTACTTTCTTCCTGAAAGCGGTGCAAAGGTACGCTTTTATTTTAAAACTGCAATACTTTTAGGAGAAAAAAAACAAAAAACACTATATTTTTTCTCTTAAGACCACCTATATCCCACTTTTTAAGTCTACTCTCCTCATAAATTATTATAAGAAAGAGACAATGCAGAATGAAAATCCCAAAATTATCATGTACATTTGCATCTACAATAGAAAAAACGCATGAAGATAACGTATCTCCTTTTAGTACTTTTCCTTTGGACACCCTTTTGCGCAAAAGCGCAAAAGAAGCCTTTTATTATCGGAAAGCAACTGGAAGTTATCAAAAAGGAACCTGAAAATAGTAATGCACTAAAATTTCTATGTCAATATTACCTCAATAAAGGAGAGTTCTCCAAAACAATCACTTATGCTGAATACATGAAAAATATAGCGGATAAGAGTAAAAATCCATCTCTCTATCTATATTCCTATCTCTTTCAAGGACAAGCACAAATGATGAGCGGCAGGGAGAAGGTTGCCAAAAAGAATTTGAATCTGGCTTTGGAGTTGGCAACCAAACTTCACAATGATTCCCTTCTATGCTCAGTGTATGGCAATTTAGGGCTATATGCTGCCAATATCGATACAGATTATTATCGTGCCATTCAATGGCTGTATAAGGGTATTACGTTGGCACAACAAAATAAATATCAAGAGCAATACGCTATCCTATTAGCTAATTTAGCTAATATCTATTATCTGAAAAAAGATAAAGCCGGCATCAAATATGCGTTAGAATCGTATGAACTCGGACATAGGCTCAACGACCCCTATATTATTTACACCGGAGCAATCAATACCGCTTATCTGTATTTCTTGATGAAGCAAAACGAAGAAGCCATAAAATATATTCATGAAGCAGAAAAGTTAATGCTGGAAAATGATTTTTACGATCAGGCACATACTTATAATCTTTTCGGAAATATCCTATGTGATTCAGGAGAATATGTACAAGCCATCGAATACTATAAAAAAGCAATGAAAGATAAACAGGCTGCACAAACTTCTTCCATTGTATATGCCCATTTGGGATACGCCCGTGTTTTAATGAAGGAAAAGAACTATGAAGAAGCTATCCTGTTACTGAAACAAGGATTGGCAATTTCGTATGCACGGGCAAATGCAATTCACCGCAATGCACTTTATGAAACTCTTTCTACCTGTTACGAACAACTTCATCAGTACCATAACGCACTGAATTACTATAAGGTGTTCCGCTTGGAGAATGATAGTCTTTTTAATAAAGATAAGGAAAGAGATTTAAGCGAGATGAGATTTAAATATGACACCGAGCGACAAGAGAATATGATAAAACAGAGTAAGCTAGATGTGATGCAGAAAGAACAACGCATCCAGCAGCAAACATTTATCCTTATCATTATCTTTATTGTATTGGGATTGCTGTACTACCTCTACCAACGTAAAAATAAACTTTATGTAAGTATCGTCAAACAAAATCAAGAAGCCATCAAAAGAGAAACAGAACTGAACCGACGTATCAGAGAACTGGAACAAAACGGAAAGTCCGGTAATGCTCCCGAAAAATATGCCGGATCATCACTCACCGATGAGAAAAGTCTGGAACTTTTCAGAGCTTTAGAGCGAGCCATGCGTGAAGAAAAAATTTACAAAGACAACAGTATTACAAAGGATAAAATAGCCGATTTATTAGGCACAAACCGCACCTATCTTTCTCGTATTATCAATGAGCAGTCCAAACAATCCTTTACTCACTATGTAAACAGTTTCCGTATTGAAGAAGCCATCCGCCTATTATCCAATCCCCAAAACGACACCCCGCTAAAAGCAATCTCTGCCGACTTGGGGTTCAACTCCATTTCCACTTTCTACAACCTTTTCCAATCGGTGGTGGGAATGACTCCTTCTCAATACCGCAATAAAGTGCTGGAATTACAAAAACAGCAATAAGTCACTATATACCCTTGATTTTTCTTCCAAAAACAGCAATTGCCGATATTTATATAGGTATAAAGACTCTTTTTTTAGATTTTATCCCTTTCTTTGTATCATTAGAATATTAATAACGTAAAATACAGACAATGAAAAAGAAGTTTTTATTAAGCTGCCTCTTGATAATCATGGCATGGCTTCCGTCATTTGCCCAAATTCAAGAACCAGTCAAGTTTAAAACTGAGTTGAAAACAATTTCCGACACAGAAGCACAGATTGTGTTTACCGGTAATATTGATGCCGGATGGCATGTTTATTCCACTGACCTTCCTTCGGGCGGTCCTATTTCCGCTACCTTTAATGTGGAAAAGATACAAGGTGCAGAGCTGATGGGAAAGCTCACTCCACAGGGAAAAGAAATTGAAAACTTCGACAAAGTGTTCGAAATGAAATTACGTTACTTCGAGAATACTGCAACTTTTGTTCAGAAGTTTAAAATCACAGATGCTTCCTATCAAATTGAAGGCTATCTGGAATATGGTGCATGTAATGACGAAAACTGCTTACCACCGACAGAAGTACCGTTCTCCTTCTCGGGAAAAGGGAATGCCGCTACCGCTACAGTTGCAACATCGGAAACCAAAGCTGAAACAGTAAACCAGCCTGCTGCTGAAAATTCTGTTGCAGAAACAACTGCCATTGACAGTGCTACTACTGTAGCCTTATCCGATAACGAAACCTCTGTACAGGACTATTGGACACCGGTTATCAAAGAATTGAACAGCTATGGTGAGACAACTTCGCAGCAAGATCGTTCTTGGATATATATTTTCTTTGCCGGATTCATCGGTGGGTTGCTTGCCTTATTCACTCCGTGTGTATGGCCTATTATTCCAATGACCGTAAGTTTCTTCCTGAAACGCAGCAAAGATAAAAAGAAAGGTATCCGTGATGCTTGGACTTACGGTGCATCTATCGTAGTTATTTATGTTGCATTAGGTTTAGCTATTACTTTAATTTTCGGTGCAAGTGCATTAAATGCTCTATCTACCAATGCTGTATTTAATATCTTGTTCTGTTTAATGCTGATTATTTTTGCTGCGTCATTCTTCGGAGCATTTGAATTGACATTACCTTCCAAATGGAGTAATGCAGTGGATAGCAAAGCAGAACAAACAAGCGGTTTATTGAGTATCTTCCTTATGGCATTTACCTTGTCATTGGTTTCTTTCTCTTGCACAGGTCCTATTATAGGTTTCTTATTGGTAGAAGTTTCTACCACCGGCAGTGTCATTGCCCCTGCTATCGGCATGCTGGGTTTTGCTATCGCTTTGGCTTTGCCATTCACACTGTTCGCTATGTTCCCGTCTTGGTTAAAATCAATGCCGAAATCCGGAGGCTGGATGAATGTCATAAAAGTAACATTGGGTTTCCTTGAATTAGCATTTGCCTTAAAGTTTTTATCCGTAGCCGACTTAGCTTATGGATGGAGAATTCTGGACCGCGAAACATTCCTTGCCTTGTGGATTGTAATCTTTGGTTTGTTAGGATTCTACTTGTTAGGCAAGATTAAATTCCCACATGATGACGATGACAATACCACAAGTGTACCCCGCTTCTTTATGGCATTGATTTCTTTGGCATTCGCCGTATATATGGTTCCCGGATTGTGGGGAGCACCGTTAAAGGCTGTCAGCGCGTTCGCTCCTCCTATGACAACTCAGGATTTCAATTTGTATAACAATGAAGTCCATGCCAAATTTGATGATTACGATGCCGGCATGGAATATGCCAAACGCAATGGAAAACCGGTTATGCTCGACTTCACAGGCTACGGATGTGTAAACTGCCGCAAGATGGAAGCTGCTGTATGGACAGACCCGAAAGTAAGCAAACTGATGACAGACGATTATGTATTGATTACATTATATGTAGACAACAAAGAGCCATTGCCGGAACATATCAAGGTAATGGAAAACGGTAAGGAACGTACTCTGCGCACAGTAGGTGACAAATGGAGTTATCTGCAACGTTCTAAGTTTGGTGCTAATGCACAACCATTCTATGTATTAATAGACAATGAAGGAAAGCCGCTGAATAAATCGTATTCATATGACGAAGATATAGATAAATACGTGGATTTCCTTCAGACCGGATTAGATAATTACAAGAAAGAAAAATAAAACCCCGGATAAGAAGGCTGTCTCTAAAGACCCGGCAGTCCCATCATCTTGTCATTCTGAATAAAATGAATCGGACAGCCTTCTTATTCATAAAAATTCTAAAACTATGATTGCCAAGTCAGAAAGAGAGCAAATCATTGCCCTGATTAACCGCGAAGTGGTTCCTGCTATCGGATGTACCGAACCTATAGCTGTCGCACTTTGTGTAGCCAAAGCAACTGAAACATTAGGGAAAAGACCTGAAAAAATAAAAGCACTGTTAAGTGCCAATATATTAAAAAATGCCATGGGAGTGGGCATCCCGGGAACCGGTATGATCGGCCTTCCCATTGCCATCGCTTTGGGAGCTTTAATCGGAAAATCCGAATACCAACTTGAAGTATTAAAAGACAGCACCCCCGAAGCTGTAGAAGAAGGAAAAAAGCTGATAGATTCACAAGCAATCTGCATCGGGCTTAAAAAAGACATAGACGAAAAGCTATATATTGAGATAATCTGTGAAGCCGATAATGACAAGGCAACGGCTATTATATCAGGAGGGCATACTAATTTTATATATGTATCTCATAACAATGATGTTATACTGAACAAACAGACTACAAGCTCCTCTGAAGAAAAACAACATGAACCAGAACTTTATTTGCGGAAAGTTTATGACTTTGCCACGACTACCCCTCTCGAAGAAATCCGCTTCATACTTGAGACCAAACGTTTGAACAAAAATGCAGCCGAACGCTCTTTTCAAGGTAATTACGGACATCAATTAGGCAAAATATTAAAAGAAAGCAAAAGTGAAAAACAGTTATTAGGCAGCAATACTTTCACTCATATTCTATCTTATACTTCTGCAGCGTGCGATGCACGTATGGCCGGAGCCATGATTCCTGTAATGAGTAACTCCGGCAGTGGAAACCAAGGAATTACTGCTACTTTGCCTGTGGTGGTTTATGCAGAAGACAACCATAAATCTGAAGAAGAATTAATTCGTGCACTCGTTCTCAGTCATTTGACTGTTATTTATATAAAACAAAGTTTGGGGCGTTTATCTGCTTTGTGCGGCTGTGTAGTTGCAGCAACAGGTTCCAGTTGTGGAATAACCTACTTAATGGGAGGAAATTACGAACAGATTACTTTTGCCGTACAAAATATGATAGCCAATATCACGGGAATGATTTGCGACGGAGCAAAGCCCAGCTGTGCCCTCAAACTGACCAGTGGTGTATCTACAGCTGTATTTTCCGCTATTTTAGCAATGGAGCATAAATGCGTCAGTTCCGTAGAAGGTATTATCGATGATAATGTAGACCGCAGTATCCGCAATCTGACCAAAATCGGCTCACAAGGCATGAATGAAACAGATAAATTAGTATTGGAGATTATGACTCACAAACAGTGTGACTAAAATACGGATACCAAAGAAGGCAGTGTGTCAAAACAAACCAGTGTAATAGTTACATTAGATTTCCAACACACTGCTTTTTCGTCTTTATACCAATAAATCCCCGTATTGCGAATGACGTATGAAATATGTTTTTGCAAATGAACAAGTAGGTTTTATCTTCAATTGATTTATTTCGGCATATCTGGCAGCAGCCGTTGTCAAATCTGCTGCTATTCCCATTCCTTCCAATTGTGGAGGAACCATGGTATGGAGTATATCCAGCACCCCGTCTTTTTCCTCATATTGCAGATAAGCAATCTGTCCCGATTCAAAAACCTCAAACCGATTTACCTTCTCATCATGTATGACTGTATGTTCCATTCTATTCTTATTTTAAATGTGATTATTACAAATAAAACAACTTCCAAATGGAATTGTTCTTATCATTCGCCTTGTTCTTGTTTTTCTTTCTCCTGATACACTGACGGAAGCATACCAAATTCTTCTTTAAAATATTTAGTAAAATACTTAGGATTATTGAATCCCACCTGATAAGCAACTTCCGATATATTCATCCGAGTCTCACGCAACAACTTAGCAGCATGCTTCAAACGAATAACACGAATAAACTCTATCGGTGTCTTCCCTGTCATAGCCACCAATCTCTTATATAAGTTTACACGGCTCATTCCCAGTTCACGGCTTAATTCTTCTACCGATAAATCGCTACGGGAAATATTACTTTCTACATATTTCATCGCGGCTCCCAATAGCTTCTCATCTACCGATTCATCATTACCACTATGGCTTACAGCTTTCTTCGCTCCTATCATCTCACTGATAGCAGGAGGGATAATACCATCAACCTTCTTACTTCCTGCAGTAATAATCACCTCCGGCAACTCATCTTCCGGTACTATATAAGTAGTATACTCGTCACTGTTTTCATCTTCTATAAGTTGGATAACTCTGGCCCTCTGGGTCTTGATGGTTGAAACGGTGTCAATTTCCTTTTTTTCCTCCAAAACAGATTCTATCGTTTTTATCTCTACAACCTCTTCTTCTTCAACTGCTTTCGAAACAACTTCATCCACAACTTCGGAAGATATTGATTCATCGTGAGCAAGTAAAACGGCATCGGATTCTTCTTCAGACGTCACCTTCTCTTCCGGTTTATAACTGCCGGGCTGTTCTAATTCTTCCGATTCCTCATCCGATTCATCCTCTCCTATCTCAGACTGCTCCTCTGATTGTCCGGATTTACGTTTGCCACCGCACATTTTACTGCACATTAACAACATAATGCCAACAAACAGAATAACATACAGTATACAAGCCCATGTAGACAGCCAAAACGGAGGTGTAACAACTATTTTCAGCGAAGCTTCTTCATTTCCACTGAATCCATCACTGTTTATTGCTTTTACCCTCAATAAATAAGTACCGGGAAATAAATTGGTATAAACCGCCTCTCCTGTCTTAGTCGTAATCCATTCATCACTGAATCCTTCCAGCTTATAGGCATATTCCACTTTCTCAGGAATAATATAATTATCTGAAGCGAACTGCACACAAAACATATTCTGCTTATAATCCAACTCCACTTGATCTACAAAATTCAAAGCCTTATCCAAAATGACTTTATCACCATATACTTCTCCTACTTCAACTTCTTTATTGAACAACAAGAAATGAGTAAAAAACACGTTAGGCAATACCTCGTTGTATTTAATCTTATCAGAAAAGAAACGATTAATTCCATATACTCCTCCTATTACGATTTCACCGGAAGACAACTTTTTCACAGAGCGTTGATTAAAACCGCTACTCTGTAAACCATCTCTTTCATCATAAATATTACAACGAAAATCATACATACCGGTCTTTGAGTCAAGCATCGGTATGATATGAGTCAATCCTTTGGCAGAAGTTATCCACATATTCGAGTTATCATCCTCCACAATTCCGACTGTCAACAGGTTTGACAAACCATTTTTCTCTGCAAGAATCGTCAATTCATCTATCTTCGGGTTATAAATATTCAATCCCTCACGAGTTGCTATCCATATCAGCCCACGACTATCTTCATACACCTGATTTATATTCTGGTTTGAGAAACGAGTCTTTCCCGATTTAGTTCCCGTCAAAGAAATAATCTTTTTTGTTGATAAATCCATGACAGACAGTCCCCGGGAAGTCCCTATCATTAAGGAGTTATCCCTAGTTATATACAATGAAGAAACAGTATTAAATGCAAGGTCAGACGTTGTGGTATTATAAGTATTAAATTCTCCTGTACGTGGATTGAGACTTTGCAGACCACCACCTGATGTACCTATCCAGACAATACCGGATTTATCTTCCGCCAACGCCACAATATTATTATCAGTCAATGATTTACTATTTTTCACCATATTCTTATAATGAGTAAATCGACCATTATCATAACAGTCCAATCCTCCTCCCAGCGTTCCTATCCAAAGCTTTCCGTCTCTGGTTCTCAATAAACAAGAGACAGCATCCGATGATAAAGAATTGGCATCGGATACCTCACGGACAAACAATTGAGGTTCACCGGTATTTATTTTCCAATGTATCAAACCATCATTGTTGGTTCCTATCCACAAATCCCCATTCTTATCTTCTTCAACAACAGTAACATCACCCACATAATCAAGACTGAATTTGAAGATACTTTCATGATAATAAGATATTCCTTTCTTCCATGTGCCTAACCACATCATTCCATTAGGATCTTCATATAATGCAGAAACAGTATTATCTTGCAGACTGCGTTCATCGTCAGGTTGATGCATCAATGTTTTTATTTCCCCGGTAGACTTATTCAGGATATTTACCCCGTCATGTTCCCGTCCTATCCAAATACGTCCTTGCAAATCCTGAGCAACGGACAACACCGCACTCCGCGATTGCCGATTTATAAGGTCTCTTAACTTCTTTTGCCACTTCTTCTCTGCCGGATTATAAATCCAAAGTCCGGAAGGACTGTAAATCCAAATGTCATTCTCTTTATCTACGAAAAAAGAAAAAGTCTCATATTTATTATTTCCCAATTCTTTGGATATATCCTTTAAATCCCAATTTATTTTATTTGTATCCCTGTTCAGACACACAATCATTCCCGTATTATACACAAGCAATACTCCATCACTACACTCTGAAATATCCGTTATCTCTCCTTCAGGCAATTGACCGGCATCAAACAAAAGCGGATAAAGCAACTGTGATTCAGGAATATAAAGATAGCAGCCTTTAGAAGCAATATAGAACCACATGTTCTTATTCTTATCAATATAAGTCAAAGCAGGGATTCCGTCAATACCGGCTTCCCACAACAAAGCATGCACATCACGATTAAAACTTTCTGTTTTAGAATCATAAATCGTATAACCGGCAGCGGTACGTATCCACAGTCTTTTCTTTCCATCTTCCTGTACCTTTTGAACACAATTATCCGGCAAAGGTCCCAAGTCAAGGTTATGGCTGCGATAAACTTTCATTTGGCAACCATCATAACGATTCAGCCCCGAAGCCGTAGCAAACCACATAAAGCCTTCTGAATCTTTAAATATATCGTTTACCCGATTACTAGACAAACCATCTTTTACTTCAAGATGCTTGAACATAAACCCACCTGCACTAACTGCCATAGAAAGACACAACAGCACAATGACAAGTCCCAATTTCTTCATATCCTTTATTATTTAAAAGCTAATTTCTTTTTCCTATGCAAATGAAAGAAAAAGCTTGATAATAACCAAGTTAATTCTTTCATTTTTATCATTTAATACCTATAATTTGTTTCATCCTTCCTACTCCCTTTTGAGCATAAGCATTATTTTTCCTATTTTTGCAACCGAAATGAAGCCATTAACAGATACCCAATACATCCGGCAACTGGTCTCGGAGGGAGAACATTGCCATCAAGATTTTAAATTCGAAATATCGGATGCACGCAAGATAGCCCGAAGCTTGTCCGCCTTTGCCAATACAGAAGGAGGACGATTGTTGGTCGGCGTCAAAGACAACGGCAAAATAGCCGGCATTCGTTCAGAAGAAGAAATATATATGATAGAAGCGGCAGCCACAATGTATTGCTGCCCTAAAGTAGAAATCGAGACACGGACTTATTTGGTCGAAGGAAAAAGCGTATTAGAAGTTTCTATCGGTGAAATGGCAGTCAAGCCTGTCTATGCACTGGATGAAAAAAATAAGCCTTGGGCATACATCCGTATCAAAGATGAAAATATCCTTGCCACACCTGTACATCTGAAAATGTGGCAGCATACAAAAAAAACGGAAGGCGTATTGGTTGAGTTTACAGAAAGAGAACAACGGCTGCTTGACACACTGAAAGAACGTGGAGAAATATCTCTCAATCAGTGTTGCCGAATTTGTAACTTAAACAGGAAGACTGCAAGCGAACTATTAGCAGACTTTATTCGTTTTGGCTTAGTAGAGCCTGTATTTAGCGGACATAAGTTTTACTTCAGACTAAACCAAGAATAAAAACATCAATATTAAAACCTAAACTAAAGACAATATAAAGTAATGGATATTTTAACCCAATTAATCGGCAACGTAAATGATGTTATTTTGACATACATCTTAATTATAATGCTGCTAGGTTGCGCATTCTGGTTCACTTACAAAACGAAATTTGTACAATTCCGCATGATAGGCGAAATGGTACGCCTGCTTGGAGATTCCACCGGCAAGACAGAAGGTCGCGAACATCACATCTCCTCTTTTCAGGCATTTGCCATCTCCATAGCAAGCCGCGTGGGAACAGGCAATCTGGCAGGAGTAGCCACCGCCATTACATTGGGTGGTCCGGGTGCAGTCTTTTGGATGTGGGTAATTGCACTTTTTGGTGCCAGCAGTGCCTTTATCGAATCCACACTTGCCCAGCTATATAAGGTACATGGACATAATTCTTTTGTCGGTGGTCCCGCTTATTACATGAAAAAAGGATTAAAACAACCATGGATGGGAATTCTATTCGCCTTTTTGCTCATTTTCACCTTCGGGTTTGCTTTCAATTCCGTGCAGAGCAACACTATCTGTGCCGCATTCGAGGAAGCTTTCAATATTTCTCCGGCTCTGATGGGATGCATATTGACTGCACTTACATTAATTATTATTTTCGGAGGTATTCAGCGTATAGCCAAAGTCAGCAGCATCATTGTACCCATCATGGCCTTGGGGTATATTTTTTTAGCACTTTTCATCGTGATTATGAATGTCAAACATTTGCCGGGAGTCATTGAGCTGATTATTGAGAATGCTTTCGGTTGGGAACAGGCATTAGGCGGGGGTATAGGCATGGCATTGATGCAAGGCATCAAACGCGGATTGTTCAGCAACGAAGCCGGTATGGGTTCTGCACCCAATGTGGCAGCAACCGCCGATGTCACCCATCCCGTAAAACAAGGATTGATTCAAACATTAGGTGTTTTTACAGATACCTTGGTCATTTGCACATGTACAGCATTTATCATTCTTTTCAGCGGGCTGGCGTCTACAGGAGAAGCCAACGGAATTAAACTGACACAGATGGCGTTAAATAATGAAATAGGTGATATCGGAACAATTTATGTAGCAGTAGCAATTCTATTTTTTGCTTACAGTAGTATATTGGGAAACTATTATTACGGCGAAGCCAATGTACGATATATCACCCGCCAACGCTGGGCTATTCCGGTTTACCGCATCTCTGTATGCGGCATGGTAATGTTCGGTGCACTTGCCAGCTTGGACTTGGCATGGGGCCTGGCAGATATAGCAATGGGATTCATGACCATTTGTAACCTGATAGCCATCGTTCTATTAGGCAAATATGCTTTCCGCCTATTAGAAGATTATCGGATACAGAAACGTAGCGGAATTAAGAATCCTGTTTTCACGAAAGATAGAATGAAGGACATTGAGGAAGATTTGGAATGTTGGTAAAGTATTAAAAAAAATAAGTATCTTTGCGGCAAGAACATAAAATTAAAAAGCCATGAGCATATTTTCAAAATTATTCAGTAAAAAACAAGCAGAAGGAGAAGAAAACACCAAAGTAGGTGGAATGGAAGACTTCATGACGCTGATTCGTGTATATTATCAGTCTGTAATGGCCTGCAATATAGGTATTACCAATATTAATTTTCTGCCTGACATGGCAGTTTTCAAACGTACACTTAAAATCCCGACCCAAAACAATAAATTAGGAATTGCCGAAAAGTCACGCTGTAAAAAAATGTTAGTAGAACTTTATGGACTAAGTGATGATTTCTTCAAAGAAATAGACAATTCCATTAAAAAGAATTGTAAGAATGTAAACGATGTAAAGACATATCTTTTTATGTTCCAAGGATTCAGCAATGACTTGATGATGCTTATCGGCAATCTGATGCAATGGAAGTTCCGTATGCCCAGCGTAATGAAGAAGATGTTACGTAATATGACGGAAAAAACTATCCATGACATTATGACCAAAACAGACTGGAAAGATGACAGCGTACACAAAACTTGTATTGCTATCCGTAAGTATCAACACGCATTGGGATACTCTGAAAATTGGATGACCGAATACGTTTACAATATCGTTTTATTGGCTAAAAAAGAGCCGAAGCCAAAAGAATAAACTCGCATTGCGGTTTACTACTCTTGCCATTATAGCTTTGCTGTAGGGACGAATCCGAGTATTTGCCCCTATGGTAAAGGTACATATTTCGATATAGCTTCATAAACTTAATTTCCAAAGATTTCATGGATTCTCTATTAAATATCGAAGAACATCCATTAGAACCCTTTCTGCCGGCTAATGCTGTCCTGCTGATGCTTGGCAGTTTTCCTCCGCAAAAAAAACGGTGGAGCATGGATTTCTTCTACCCTAACCTGCAAAATGATATGTGGCGTATCGTCGGACTTATTTTCTTTCAGGACAAAGAGCATTTCCTGAACCCTGAGAAGAAAGTATTTGATAAAGACCGTATCATTGAATTCCTAAACGACAAAGGAATCGCACTTTATGATACAGCTTCAGCTATCCGCCGTTTACAAGACAATGCCTCCGACAAGTTTCTGGAAGTAATAGAACAAACAGATATCAGCCTGTTACTAAAACAAATTCCGATGTGCAAAGCCATTGTTACCACCGGACAGAAAGCAACAGACATTATCCGCGAACAAATAGAGGTAAAAGAGCCAACCGTAGGTACAAGCGAACCTTTCGAATTTGGAGACAAGGATATGAAATTATACAGAATGCCTTCTTCCAGCCGTGCCTATCCTTTGGCCCTGGAAAAAAAAGCTGCAGCTTATCGGGTCATGTTCAACGAATTAGGATTACTGAACGAATAGAAAAAAAATATTTTTCATAAATAGATTTGTATATTTCAAATATTACACTACCTTTGCAGCCGAAAACACGGGAGTAGCTCAGTTGGTAGAGCACCGGTCTCCAAAACCGGGTGTCGGGAGTTCGAGCCTCTCCTCCCGTGCTAAAAAGTTGTATCAAATTGATACAACTTTTTTTATATCATGCAAAGCCTCAACTTTCCCCGTTTCAAGAAATGGACAATGGAAATTTCGGAAACTTCTTAATTATACCCTCATACTTTTACGTTGACCCGACTTTACCATAAGTAAATTCTACGACCAAAGCTTTATGGTCAGATGGCCAAACAGAACGAGGGATAATGAATGAATCCTGGCTATTCTCTTTCATCCGTCGCCCTCGTACAATAGATGAGTCAGGACCTAGAATAGACGCTTTGACAGGAGTGAAGCCTGGCAAATAATAATAATAGATAAAATCTATTCTGTCGCGTTCGTCAGCTTCAGGAGCCCATGCCAGCTTGGATATGGGTACATCTTTATTATCAGAAGGAAATGTAAAGCCGGGATGGGTCTCTACATTCGGGTAAAGGACACGATAAGCATCCTTAAAACCGCCATCATATAATAAGATAGAGCAATCCCAATCAATCACCAATCCGTTGTGGTCCCATTTGTCTTTCGTATCATCCTGCCAATCTAAATGGGAAGGTTCGTTAAAGTCACCTCCCAAAATGACCAAATACCCTTTTTCAATATCTTTACGGACTTTTTGGAGAAAAACGCGTATGGATTGGTCTCTCCATGATTTTCGATTAGCAACCAGCACAGAGTCGACACAATTAACAGGAGCTTCTAATTTTTTCCACGTAAACCCATCATAACCACGTGGTAAATAACAGGCATAATTCGTATAATTAAGATGGGCTGAATAAGCAGCAATAGTCTGTTTACCCATTTGTATGGTAACTCTTAAGATGGAACCGGATCCTTCCCCATCAGGATAAACTTCTACTTGATCGGATAGTTTGTATTTTGAAAGGATGGCTACATCTAATGCTGTTTTGCGATTACCGTAGTAATGTTTGCCTCTCTTTTCCAATGCATCCAACACTCGTGGCACAAACTGCCGACCATTATAGTTTCTCACTTCACTGAAAAAAATTATATCGGCATCAGCACGAACTATTTCATCAATAATGGCAACAAACCCTCCTTTAACCATGGTTCCTTCCTGCCAGATATTCATTTGCAATACTTTAAAATGGGCAGTTGGGGAGGATTTCCCCAAACTGCTTTGACTGAACCCACAAATGAAAAATAATATAAAAATTAAGAATTTCATTATTGCAATAACCACATTATAGCGTTTACATCATCATCACCTGCAAACTGTCTTTGAATGGCTTCTTCAACGTTTTCTTTGTTATAGTCAAATTCGGTAGTAGGATATAACCAACGTACCGGCATCTTAGTAGGTGCATCATGATTCATGTTTGTTTCCGGATTGATGGGCAGTACAGGATATCCTGTACGACGATAGTCATAATAAGTCTGATAAGGCAATTGCATAAAACCTGCCACATATTTCTGTTCAATTATCTTTTTCAGATCTGTATCAAAATTACCATTAAGTTGAATCGTGGGATTAGCCAATGTTTGAGCAATCACTTCATCTGTAATCATACGGTTATGGTGGTAATCGGCATTGTCCGGGGTATTGTCCGCCGCAAAACGCATACTTCCTTCAATCGCTTTTTTATAATATTTATCGGGATCAGGAATCCATCCGCGTAAGGCTGCTTCTGCCAGAATAAAATTCTGCTCTGCATATCCTATGATAATAAATGGCTCTCCCTTGCTGTAATACATATAACGGTCATTTAGTGAGCAGTGTGTCTTTTCGTTCAGAACCTGTTTCAATTCGTCTACCGGACGGGAAGGATCGATGCCTGGATAAGCATCCCAGTCATTAGCAGCCAGCCCTTCTTTCAATTTGGCTCCCGAAGGTGCGGCGTAATAAAATAAGCGATAATCCTTATTGGCTTGCAGGATGTCGATTACAGTATTGGATACAATAGGGTATTGGGTATATTTATTCTGTGAGTGATTAAATGGGTATAATTGTCCGTCCTTTTCAGAAAACACCAGTTGCAGATTATCATCATTGGAAGTCATCAGATTATTGCGAGCTACAACATCTGCAAATTTACTTTTCACATCCAAATCCGTATCATTTTCCTTTTTAGACAAGTTGATAAGTACCCTTAATTCTAAAGCAGTTATAACCTTTGCCCATTTTTCTGTATTACCACTAAAAATGGGGTCTCCGCTAAATTCAGAAGCGGAAGACATCAATTCATAAGCACGGTCCAAATCAGTAATCAGAAATTTAAAAACATCCTTTTGGGTATTATATTTCGGTGTCAAGTTGCCTTGTGCTCCTTCCAATATACCTTCATAAGGAATGTCTCCTACATTTAATGTATAATTGAAGAGCTTATAGGCCTTTAGGAATAAGGCAAGTCCTTCATAAGCATTTTTATCTTGCTCATTAGCCACTTCAACCATCAGATTGTAATCTTTTAGAGCGGTATATCCACTAAAATTTTCACGACCGAAACTATTGTACTGCGCTCCTTCGAATCCCTCTGCCCATCCAAGGTGCTTAGTATAAAACTGATGTACCACAAATGGTTTGGCAGTAGATTGCTTCATAATACCCATAATGGCTCCGGTTGCCAAGATAGAGGCTGTAACCTTAGTCGCTGAATCCGGATTTGTATTGATTTCTTCGAAATTATTGCATGAAGCCATGATGGAACCGGCTAAAAGGCATGCTATGTATTTATTCAGTTTCATATTTATTTTTTATTTAAAAATCGAGTTTAACATTGAATCCTACGTAACGAATAGAAGGGGAGTTTAAGTTCTCAGATGCCTTATCGGGATCGGAAAAGCGGAATTCTTTGGTCCACATTAGTAAGTTTTGCCCCACAAGGCCTACACTGGCTCCTTTCATTTTTATTTTATCACATATTTTTTTAGGGAGCGCGTAATTGACGGACAAGTCCCTGAGTTTGATAAAGGTTTGGTCAAAGATGTTTTGTGTCCTTACAGTTCCGATGTAAGGGTTCATTTTCATCATATATGTCTCATAAGAAACAACTTTGTCATTGGGAGCATATACACGGTCATCACGTATGATATTACCGTCAGAATCATAATCAGCACTTCCCGAAACCACTTTTACTCCTTGTCCGATGAAAGTTTTATTTCCGTTCACAACTTCTTCATAACGCCATTGGTTATCACTGTCGATATGTACTCCTGAGTTCCACATGGCCTGATCAGTAACAGAATGGGCAATACCTCCCACACGTCCGTCAACACTGATATTGACTGTAAAGTTTTTATAGTTTAAAGTTGTAGAAAATCCCCATATCCAATCAGGTTCAGTATACCCTTGTACAGTGGCATAGTCACTGATAAGGGGCATACCATCGTTTCCATGGATAATGTTACCTGCGGGATCTCTTTGATAATCATATGCTGATAACCAATCCCAACGTTCACCTTCTTTCACCCATGGCTTTTGTGTAGAATATACTGGATCTATCTGACCATAAAAATAACGGTCACGCGACCAGTTGAAAGTGGCAGACCATTGTAAGTCTTTATTTTTGATAATGTCACCTGAAATAGTTACTTCCCAGCCTTTACGCACTTGTTCTTCATCCATATTAATAAGAGTACTGTTATAACCTGAAGTTGGAGATAAATTAGCAGAACGGGTGTTATTATATTTTAGTTTGTTATAATAGGTCACATCAAAGCGTAAACGGTTATTGAGTACATGAATAGCTGTACCAAATTCGTAAGAACGTGATGCCGATGGAGACAACAAACTGTTTCTCATAGTGTTTGGAGTATAAGCTGCCGTCATATTATCCCATACATCAGTCGAAAGACTATATACATCATTAATAGCATAAATGCTCATGTCATTTTTGGTTTGAGTCCATGACCCCCTTACTTTCCAAAAAGAGAGAAATTCAGGCATAGGAAGCAATTCAGATAAGACCACACTTCCCGCAACCGAAGGGTAAAAGTAGGAACGTGTTTCTTTTGGCAGTGTAGATGACCAATCGTTGCGTCCTGTAAACTCCAAGAATACAGCGCTTTTCCATGAAAGGGCTGCTTTCCCATAGAGTGAGTTTACTTGTTTGCTATTATATGATTTACTGGTTTCGGCCGGATCGACAGAGGCATTAAGCGAATAATAGCCCGGGATAATTAAACCGCCCGACGTTTGTGCATTAAGTACATCATTTTGGAAGTAATAAATAGTTCCTCCCAAAAAACCATCAAATTTAAAATTACCAACCTGTTTTTCAGCCATTAACAGGGCATCATTATTGATACTGAAACCACTGCTCCGTTTGAATTGATAATATCCTTTCTTTTTTCCCCATCCGCTTACTGAACCAACCGGAGTTTTCCATTCGTTTTTCTGAGTGTATACATCAGCTCCTGAACGGAGTGCCAACTTTAGCCACGGCGTTATTTGATATGATGCATTCAGAAATGCATTGATAACATCGTAGTTTGATGAAGAGGTTACTTCATTTGCCATATAATAAGGGTTGTCATACCAACTTCTATCCATCCAATTGGACTGTTCATCCTTTTTTACCCAGTAATTCTTGTAATCGCGGATGTCAAATTCTGTTCCACTCCATACCAACAGGTTGTACAGATATCCATTACCTCCATAACCGGTTCCGCCCATATTCGGATAAAAACGTTTGTTATAAGTAATACCACCTTCTGCTGTAAAATTTTTATATTTGATATCACCCGATACGGTATAAGTGATTTTATTCAGCTTCTCATTAGGCCATTGTCCTTTGTTATACACATGAGTAAGTGATGTTCTGAAACTTCCGTATTTGCCTTTTTGACTTACACTTACATTATTATTCGTAACAAAACTAAATTCGGAGAAATTTTTTAGATTGTTTTTTCCTTTTGAAACCAAAGGCATCATTTCTTTTTCGTATGTATAAGGATTATACTGCATTGCCTCACGGCCTATATCCAGTTTGTCGCCCCATACATAGTCACCTGTTTTATATTTACCGCCCGAACCTGAACTGTATGCTGTCTGCACTTCGGGAAGTTTTAGATATCCGGCGTTGAACATAGTACTGCTGTTGATGGTTACATTCAGCCCTTCCTCTTTACCTCTTTTTGTAGTAACCATCACAGCTCCCGAACCTCCTCGCGCACCATAAAGGGCTGATGCGGTGGCCCCTTTCAGTACGTCAATTGATTCAATATCATCTGGAGCAATATCGCGTAATGACATATTGCGATAAGGGACTCCGTCGATAACCAGCAATGGGTCTTCACCACGGAGTTTCAGTGTAGGAGTTTCATTAAACTCGGTACTGTTCCTTACATTCAGGCCTGCTATTTTTCCTGTCAGTCCAGTGGCTACATCTACAGTTTTTACAGTAGATAATTTGTCTCCACTGATTTTTTGGGTAGCATAGCCCAATGCTTTTTCTTCACGTTTAATACCAAGAGCTGTTACTACTACCTCACCCAATGTTTCCGAGTCTTCTTGAAGTGTAATTTTTAATACTTCTTTATTGGCTTTTACTTCCTGATTTTTATATCCTATATACGAAATAACCAGTGTAGCATTCTTAGGTACGCTTAAGGTAAATCTTCCATCAACATCGGTAATGGTACCTATTGTTGCGTTTCCTTTTACAATGATGTTAGCCCCAATGATGGGAAGTCCTTCACCATCAAATACTGTTCCTGCTACTTGCATATTGCTTTGTTGTGACAGCTCCGTAATAGGTGCGGCAGCTTTGACAATGTTAGCAACATCAGCGTGTGCAGCTATGCTCGATGTGAGCAATAATGCAACCGAGAGTTGGATTGTTTTTTTCATAAATTACTTTATTATTAAAGGTTTTAATTGGTAATTATGACGTAAAATTAGAGTATTTTGAGAGGGACGGTCATATAAAATTGTACCGGAAATAGGGCATAATCTTCACTAGGTACAATTGTATATGGCTTATTTTATGGAGAATAATGTTAAGATGTGAATTACATATTATTTCTATAATATAAATGCAAAAAGTGAAGAACATATGGAGGTAAGAGAAAAAAAAGGAGAGTAAAAACGATGAAATGGTGAAAAATACTTTCTTCATAGCTGAAACAAGTTGTTCCATCTATTAATTACATCCTCTTAGAATGATAGATGTACAGGTTGAACCAGCCATTATTTATAGCTTTTCTCCCCCTCGTTGCAGTAACATGTCAATATAGTTATTTTCCTTCAAACTTTTTAATCTCTTTTTCTGTAGTTTAGTGGCGCGATTCCATATATACTTTTAAAACATTTGGTGAAATAAGGAGTAGATGAGAAACCCAAGCGGTCTGAAATTTCAGAAATGTTTAGTTCCGGATGGTTATTTAATAGCTCGATACTTTCATCAAGCTTTAACTTTAATACGAACTCATTGGGAGTCATACCTGTCAATTCTCTGATACGTGCATATAGCTTATTGCGTCCTATAGCCAATTCAGCCGCCAATACATTCATGTTGAAGTCCTGGTTTTCAAAGTTATTTTTAATAATTTCGATAGCTTTATCCAATAATTCTTTGTCTGCGTGACTTACAGCATTTCCTATTACCGGATTCTCGCTCTGCTGTTTTCTGAATTTCTTCATTAATAACCTTCGATTATTTATCAGATTATTGCATCGGGATAGTAAAAGCTGTATATTAAAAGGTTTAGTGATATAGTCATCTGCTCCATACATATAGCCTTCTATGGCATACTCCACAGAAGACAAAGCAGTAAGTAACACAACAGGAATGTGGGACAAATTCACATTATTCTTAATCTTATAGCACATCTTTTTACCTGACATTTCAGGCATCATAATATCACTCAGTACCAAATCTGGCTGTAAGCGTTGTGTCTCCTCCCATCCTTTTAACCCATTTGAAGCTGTATATACTTCATAAGTAGGAGAAAATATATCAACCAACATATTCAGTATTTCCTCGTTGTCTTCTACTAGCAAGATAGTAGGTTTGTTGGCGGACTGTGCTTGGTCATCAGGTAATTCTATCTCTTCTTGCATTGGCAGGATATCTAAGTCAGCGGTACTAGAAACCGAAGAATCATTTTGAAGGTCTTCAGGAGTAAAATGTGCATTCCCTGTCTGTAGAGCGACTATGAAGCAACTTCCTTTGTCTACTTCGCTTTCTACTTGAATTTCGCCTTTATGCAGTTCCACAATGGCTTTTGCTAAAGCCAGTCCGATACCTGTCCCTAAGCTGAATTGTGACTTTTGACCATCTATTTGGTAAAATCGGTCAAATATTTTTTGAATAGATTCTTTCGGAATACCCGTTCCGCTATCTTTTATTTTAATATAAACCTGTTTTATCCCTACCTGTACACAAACAGAGATATTTCCACCTTCCGGTGTATATTTAAAAGCATTGGAAAGCAGATTAAGGATAACCTTTTGCATCTGTTTGGAGTCGAACCAAAGTTCACCACTCGGTTCAGATGATTCAAATTTATAGGTGATATGCATTTTCAACGCATATTCATAGAAAAACATATATATTTCTTTGGTGAATGTAACGATGTCATGATGTTCTATTCTTAATTTCAGGTACCCTTGCTCTTGTTTATGAATGTCTAACAATTCAGAAATAAGGGTGTTCATGTGGCTTGCATTCTTATAAATGCGCAAAATTCGGTTGTATATAGATGGAGAAAAAAGATTTAGCTGAAGCAATGATTCGGATTGCCCCATGATAAGAGTCAGTGGAGTGCGAAATTCATGAGAAATATTGGTAAAGAAACGCATCTTGTGTTGATTAAGCTCTTCCACTTTTTCTTTCTCCTTCCGCTCAAACAATACAGAGGCTTTAAGTTTAGCCTGACGATTATTGAAGCGAATAATAGAAAAAAGAATAAATGCCAGCAAAGCGCTATAAATAAAGTATGCATAGATGTTGGCGTAAAATGGCGGAGTTATGTGGAAAGACAATGAAATCTCATCGCATACCATTTGAGTGTTTGTCAGCTCTCTTACAGTTAGTTTATAATTCCCTGGTGCGAGATTGGTGTAAATAATCTTTGGACTATATAATGGTAGCCATATATCACCGAAACCTTCCAACTTATATTCGTAGTTATATTTGTTTTGCAAGTAATTGGAATTTCCTAATAATATGGCGAGATTATTTTGGTTATGTTTTAAAGTTATTTTCTGAGTGTATGGTAGTGTTTGTGAAAGGATATTAGATTCGTCTCCAGGAGTTATAGACTTATTATTAATGATTAGTCGGTCAAAATAAAGATTGTGGTCTTTATTGTGGACGGATAGCGTATTGGGCGAGAGGGCTACCATTCCATTAATTCCTCCTAAATATAGTTCCCCATCTGAGGTGCAGTAAATACTTGATCCTTGGCAATAACTGGTTTGGGGAGTGCGGTGGGTATAAAGTAATTTATGATTTTCGGTATCCAGAACGGAAATTCCATGATTATGCAATACTATTAATTCGTGTAATTGATTCTCCGTAGCATAATAACAATAATTACTATATAGCAGGTTATTATCCTTAGAATAACATTTAAAAGTTTCTTCTTGAGGAGAATATTTAAAAAGACCAGAACCGGAAGTAGAGAAAAATAATTCTGCTTTGTGATTTTCAAATATATGCAAGACTTTAAACCTGCCAATAGTGTTATCGGTATTGTCTTTATGATAGTAATATTTTATTTTTCCTGTAATTAAGTTGACTTTACTGACTCCGCCAGTACCACTCGCCAACCATAAATTGTCATTTTTATCAATATAAAACGTTTCGTAAGTGTGATTGGTAACTATACTTTGAATAGCCGGGATGTCGGATACCGGTTCGATTACTTCAGTTTTCAGGTTCATAGCCACCAAGCCTGATTGGGTGGAAAGAATCAATCTATCTTTATAAGGTTGGAGGTTGAGTACGAAATTATTGGGCAGGCTATTCTTTTTATTTGGTTCTTTTTTTATATTTCGGGAGTCATTTGTTTTTGTATTAAAGATGATTAACCCCTCTGTATAAGTGCCTATATACAGCTTTCCTGTCTCTTTCTGATACCAAATGCATTTCATGTTATTTTTTCCAGTCGGTGATGTTTTCGGTTTTAGGTTGCTATAACAGGTAAATTGCTTAGTTTGACGATCGAAATAATGCAATCCTCCTCCTTCTGTACATACCCACAGATTATGTTTCTCATCTTCTTCCATTCTACCAACAAAAGGGAAACTTAAAGCAGACGGGTCATCAGGGTTGGCACTGTAAAAATTGGCATGGTCACTAGTAGGATTAAAATAGTTTACACCCCCATAATAAGTGCCTATCCATATTCCTCCTTGTGTATCTTTATATAATGCAAAAACAGAAGAATGACTCAAGCTTTGTGAATCTTGGCTTTTATGTATAAAATGACTCCACGTATTTTGTATAGGATTGTATCTGTTTAGACCATAGAATGTACCAATCCATAGATTGCCTAGGTCATCTTCAATAACACAACGCACTCGGTTGTTAGATAGCGAATTAGGATTATCCGGATGATGAATAAAATTTTTCAACCCCTGTTTTTGGCATAGTTGATATAATCCTTTATCGCTAGTTCCTATCCATATATTTTTCTTGCTATCTTGGTAGATACATTTGATAATGGTGTTTGGTAATATTTTTTCATGTGCAGCAAGAGGAGTAGAGCGTGATATACGGATTATACCATTGTAAGTACCGACATAAATGTATTGGTCTGTAAAGCATAAAGGAGCATAAGCGCTTATGTCTTCCTTGAAGGCTGCGAAAGAATGAAATACCGAATCATTTTCCGTGCGGTATAAAAGTTTTTTAGCTGTGACTACCCATAAAGTATCTTTTTGATAATCAACATTAAACACCTTGTTAGATGCAAGGCGATGAAATGTTTGCTTCTTTATATCGAAATGAACAAGGTCATGTGAAGCCTGTATATACATATTTCCTTTTTTGTCACCACAAATTGCCATTATTTCATTTTGTGCCAACCCTTCATTGTTTTGAGAAGGGTGGAAGACCGTAAATGAATGTCCGTTATACCTATTGATACCTTCTAATGATCCAAACCACAAAGCGCCGGTCTCATCTTGATAGATAGAGATAATATTGATTTGTGACAAACCATCTTTTACATCTAGATGATTAAAATAGGCTTGGTTTGCTCTACCTTCGGTGAAAAGACACAATAATACAAAAAAGGTACTAATCAGAATGTTTTTCATAATTGAAATATTAATCATTCAAAAGTATAAAAAATATAAAATAGATTACTATAAATTGAATATAAAAATAGGAGATTATGTGGATTTAGGCTACAAGGGATTTCTTTATCCGTTTCAACTCATATTGAGCTCTCTGGTTAAAACTAAAGAGATAGCCAATTTATGTGCTTCCAAAGTAAGGAAGCAATTTAATCTGTGAAATAATTACAGCGGATTGTTGGCACCTGTCTTTTTTTAATGCATTTCCAAAAAAGTTTCTAAAAAAAAAATGCTGAGACACTTCTTATTTGGAAGAGATGAACAAGCTCATCCTTTTCGAATACCCATTTCCTTTTTATATTTAAAGTTCTCAAGAGCCTCCAAAAACTTCATCGGCTTTTAGAAAAAGACTTTGTTCTTTTTAAAAAAGAACAAGATGTTTTGCGAAAAGACCAAGGTCTTTTTTTCCAAAACACTTTTCTCTGAATTTTCTCGCCGATTTAATGCATTAATTGAGTTTTGAACGAAAGTTGATAAAATGTCCTTTCACATTTCACAAATACCGGAAACTCACTGTTCATAAGAGTTTCCGTGTGAAAGCAATAAATTCACCTCTTAAAAATCCTTTTCACCCAAAAAGCCGATGAATAAAGGGTTTCAGAGAGCGAAACGTGTGAAAGCAACTTTATATCAACTTTTTCTTGAAAGCATTTTTATTGCAGAAAAAGACATCAGGGGATTTGCAATAACTTATGAGTTTGCAAACTCAATCGCCACTTGGGATACTTCAGAATATAAGCAATTACTGCCTCGGTATTGGAACAGGAACAAGGCTGTATAAAATAATACCGAGCAGGCAAGTCCAAATAAACAGATACATCTTGTCCCACATAGACAACCTTCACCTCATCTATATGGTTCAATCTTACTTCCCCTCCTTCTTTTGGCGAACAAGTTACCCAGTCTACATTGCCTGGTAGCACACACGTACCGTTAGTTTCGACACAGACATATTTTCCTTCATTATGTAAAGCATCCACCAAACTTTCGTCAATCCATAAACCCGGTTCGCCTCCGGTAAGAACAACCATAGAAGCGGGGTACTTAACAACTTCCGATATTATTTCTTCATCGCTCATCATTATCCCGTCTTCATGTAACGTATCGCAAAAGGAACACTTCATATTACATCCCGAAAAGCGGACAAATATAGCAGGAATACCTGTATGATATCCTTCACCCTGCAAACTATAAAAAATCTCATTAATCTTTTTCATATATCACAGTATTACCTTCCGATTCACGGACTTCAACTTTAAAACAAAAGGGTATTTGCTCACAAATCCAATGTGCAATATTTTCGGCTGTAGGATTAAAATGAAGTACCTCATTCAGATTTTGATGATCCAAACGCCCCATCACAGCCTCTTTGATATGGGTAAAATCCACCACCATTCCATCTGCATTCAACACCTCCGAACGGCAATAAACTGTAATAATCCAATTGTGACCATGCAAATTCTCGCATTTACTTCTATACGAAAGATTCAGGCTGTGCGAAGCCGATACTTCCATTCGCTTAATTACTGTATACATCACTTTAGTTTATATTTAGAAAGAACTTACACCTAATGTCACCTCGGTGTGCAGATGCAAAGATACATTATAAAATCTAAGAATATAGAACAGTTATCCCTATTTTTTTCATTTTTTGGTCTATATTTGCATCCATGAAAATTTTCTATACCGTCACCGGAACGATATCACTGGTATTAGGCATTATTGGAATCTTTGTACCTCTTCTGCCTACCACCCCTTTTTTATTATTATCCGCCGCATTCTATTTTCGCGGTTCTCCACGTCTGTATCGTTGGCTAATCCAACAAAAACAACTGGGACCTTATATTAAAAACTTCCGCGAATACCGTGCTATCCCCCTACGTGCAAAAATCATTTCCTTATCATTGATATGGATAACACTCAGTTATTGCATTTTCCAAATAGCCCCCTACCTTTGGTTGAAAATAATATTACTCGCCATAGCTATTGGCACTACCTGGCATATCCTTTCATACAAAACGCTGAAAAAGTAAACCGACAGAAAGACATAAAAAAGGAGTTGCAAAAGACTTAAAAAAAGTTTTTTTGGTCGGGATTGATAAATTCCTTTCAAAATATTTTCTTGTTTGCTTTCAATCCTATATATTTGTGTACAATTTTGGTATAAAATGACTGAAGAAGACAAAAAGCTATTAAGTACTTTTGAAGCAAGACTGAGACATTTTATGTATTTACACGACGAATTAACACGTGAAAATGCCCGGTTGAAGCAACTTCTCGCCGAAAAAGACGAAGAGATAAAACAAGTAGAAAATAGTCGTAAAGAATTGGAAGCAATGTATACCAATTTAAAAATGGCGAGGACAATCAGTATCCACGATAATGATATCAAAGATACAAAACAAAGATTGTCAAAGCTTGTGCGTGAAGTCGACAGATGCATCGCTTTATTAAAAGGCCAATAGGATTTTAAAACAATAAAACGATAGTATGATGGACGATGTGATGAAAATACATTTGCTGATTGACAACGAAAGATACCCTTTAACTATTCGTCGGGAAGATGAACTGTTATATAGGAACGCTGCCAAACAGATTGATAATAAACTAAACAAATACCGTAGCCGCTTTCCTGATTTCAGCCCTACAAGGCATTGGGCAATGGCTGCGTTGGAATTAGCTTTTGAAAACATTTCTATGAAAGACAAAAATAATACTGAACCTTATCAGGAGAAGTTAAAAGAGCTAACAAAAGAGATAGAGCAATATCTTAGTAAAAACGGATAGTTTAAAATTTTAAATTAAAGATATTCACGCACAACTTAACTGCCAAGAGAAGAGTTCTTGGCAGAATGGTTGTGCGTTTTTTATTTATATAAATTAATAACAATGGTAACAACAGTAATAATAGCAATTGTGTGTTTCGCTGTAGGTGGTGGGTTATCATACATGCTTTTCAGATATGGCCTGAAATCTAAGTATGATATCATCATTAAGGAAGCACAAACAGAAGCTGAAGTAATTAAGAAGAACAAGCTTCTCGAAGTTAAGGAGAAATTCTTAAATAAAAAGGCCGATTTGGAAAAAGAAGTTGCATTGCGCAACCAGAAAATCCAACAAGCCGAAAACAAGTTGAAACAGCGCGAACTGATGCTGAATCAAAAACAAGAAGAAGTACAACGTAAACGTACAGAAGCTGAAGCTATCAAAGAGAATCTGGAAGCACAGATTGTTATTGTAGACAAGAAAAAAGAGGAACTTGATAAACTACAGATGCAAGAACGCGAAAAGCTGGAAGCACTATCCGGTCTGTCTGCCGAAGAAGCCAAAGAACGTTTGGTGGACTCTTTGAAGGAGGAAGCCAAAACACAAGCTGCTTCTTACATCAATGATATCATGGACGATGCCAAGTTGACAGCCAACAAGGAAGCCAAACGAATCGTTATCCAGTCCATTCAGAGAGTTGCTACAGAAACAGCTATCGAAAACTCTGTCACCGTATTCCATATCGAATCCGATGAAATCAAAGGTCGCATCATCGGTCGTGAAGGACGTAACATCCGTGCCTTGGAAGCAGCAACAGGTGTTGAAATCGTAGTGGATGACACCCCGGAAGCTATCGTGCTTTCTGCATTCGACCCGGTTCGCCGCGAAATAGCCCGCCTGGCACTTCATCAGTTGGTGACAGACGGACGTATTCATCCGGCACGTATCGAAGAAGTGGTTGCCAAAGTGCGTAAACAAGTAGAAGACGAAATCATCGAAACCGGTAAACGCACCACTATCGACTTGGGTATTCATGGTTTACACCCTGAATTGATTCGCATCATCGGTAAGATGAAATATCGTTCTTCATACGGCCAAAACTTATTGCAACATGCCCGCGAAACAGCCAACCTCTGTGCTGTGATGGCTTCCGAATTGGGATTGAATCCGAAGAAGGCCAAACGTGCCGGACTCTTGCATGATATCGGTAAAGTGCCTGATGAAGAACCGGAATTGCCGCACGCACTGCTAGGTATGAAGATTGCAGAGAAGTACAAAGAAAAACCGGATATCTGCAATGCTATCGGTGCTCACCACGATGAGACGGAAATGACCAGCCTGTTGGCTCCTATCGTTCAGGTGTGCGACGCTATCTCAGGTGCACGTCCGGGAGCGCGCCGAGAAATAGTAGAAGCTTATATCAAACGATTGAATGACCTCGAACAGTTGGCCATGTCTTATCCGGGAGTAACAAAGACATACGCTATCCAAGCCGGTCGTGAACTACGTGTTATCGTAGGCGCCGACAAGATTGACGATAAGCAGACTGAAAGCCTGTCAGGAGAAATTGCGAAGAAGATTCAAGATGAAATGACTTATCCGGGACAGGTAAAAATAACAGTTATCCGCGAGACACGTGCGGTGAGCTTCGCCAAATAATATCAAATAAAACAGAATTTTATACAGAGGATGTTTCATCAAAATGGGACATCCTCTTTTCATTCCCTATCAAATGACCGCATGAAGTTACAGTCTCTCTCAATATTTTCCCTGCTCCTCTTACTTACTGCCTGTTCTGTACGAGAAAATGACTTATGGCTGCAAAAAGCTGAACAATTCTATGCAGATAAACAAATAGACAGCACGCTCACTTACTTAAACAGAATCATACCTGAAAAGTTGGAAGGAGAAGACGTCTATACCTATTGGCGAATTCAGTTCAGCACCTCACCCCAACCGTTCATCCGGCATTCTGCAGAGAAGATAGAGCAACTGTCTCAACATTATGAAAAAACAAAAGACACAATAAACCTGAAAGAGATAAACCACATCAGGTACAGACTATTCCTATACAATCAAGCATACGATAAAGCCGATTCCATGCTTCAAATAATTGAAAAAAAAGCAAGGGGACAACAATGCCCCCAGGAGCTTGTACGCACCTATATATATAAAACACAATTCTTTAAACAAATAGGGAAAACAGATTCTGCTTTGGCTTACATCAACAAAAGAATGGGCATAGACACCACTCATCTGCACCGCAAGCATTATTATCGGGAAAAAGCTCAGACACTACTCCAACTAAAAGAATTCGGAGTCGCAAAAGAAATGCTGGATTCCGCCAAAGCCTGTGCCATGAAAGATAAAGACAGCGAATTCGTCTATAGCCTTGCTAAAGAATATACCGACTTATACACAGCACAAGGACAGTTCTCCGAAGCCCTGCGAGCCCTACGACAATCCCGTCGATATATGAAGCGAAACGACATTCCTTTGCACAACATGTACAAAGCTCATGTTTACGAGCTCATGCACCGGGAAGACTCCGCCTGTTATTACTATAATCTGGTATCCCAATCAAGCAATATATTTTTGGCAAGTGAAGCCGCACTACGCCTCTCTCACCTGTACGAGCACATCGGCTCTCCCGAAAAGGCATTCCGCAAACATAAAAATGCCATTGCTTTCCTTCATAACATCTATTCAGCCTATAACCATCAAGCCAGTGCCAGCCAGTATAACGAACTAAAGTTGGAAACAGAAATCAATGCATTGGAAATTGTACGCCAACGTCATATCAACCTCATATTGCTACTTACATTCATCCTCTCCATGATTGTCAGTGCCTTCCTGTTCTATCTCCAATACAAAAGAAAAGAAGAAATGAAAAGGCTGCTTCAACAAGAAAGCGACCGACTGAAGCAAGAAAACAAACTGCTGAAACAAGCAGAAGAATTAAGTGTCCTCAGAGAGAAGGCCGGCATGTTACGCGAAGAGCTGCTTCGTAAAATGGAAGTATTCAAAAAACTACCTTCTTTAGACAATGACACAGAAGAAGACAAGAACAACAACCGGCAAATATCATTGACAGAGAATGAATGGCGGGAAATAAGAGTCATACTCGACAGTAACTATGACCATTTCACAACACGCCTGAAACAGGAATTTCCCGCCTTGAGTGTAGCGGACATTAACTTCTGTTGCCTGATAAAAATCAATGTCAGCCTACACGACATGTCGAACATTTACTGTATAAGCCGAAACTCTGTCAGCAAGAAGAAGCTACGAATGAAAGAAAAACTCGGTATCACCTCCGATGAAGGAATTTCATTGGACGAATACTTGCAAAAGTATTAATTGTCCATCACATAAAACAAATAAACAGCTAATACACAACAATATAATATTTTTCAGTTGTCCATCACGATTTTACAATCAAATCCCTTTCATACCTAACTTTGCGGTAAATTTTAAAACTACAAAGTATGAGAACACATTTCTTTTGGGTTTTGGCAACCTTGATTATAACAGCCTGCAACAACAAACAAAAAGAGAACGACAACACGGCATCGGACGATTCAAAGATATGGAACGAATTGCCCACTGTAGCAGCCGAAGTGAAAACAAACGGAACAACCCTCATGGTATGCGACTGGACAGCCGTTAAAGATTCCATCCACTTGCCACTCAGTTATTTCATTGAAGACTTGGATATTGTAAAGTTGGACAATAAGGACGAAGCACTGGTAAGAAACAGTAGCGTAACTGTATCGGATAACTACATTCTAATCCACTGTTCTCAAAACATACCTTTTAAATTATTCGACCGTAAAGGGAAGTTCTTGCGTAACATCGGCTCAGTGGGAAACGGTCCCGGAGAATATACTCAGGTAGGGCCTTTCCAACTGGATGAAAAGCATGACCGCATCTACCTCATGCCATGGAATGCAACCAAACTCATCACTTACAATCTGAACGGAGAATTGCAAAAAAACATTCCCCTGATAGATGAAGCAGAAAAATGGATGCTCCCCAAATCCGTCTTCTATGCAGACGGAGACAAAGGGCGGATTACTGTAGCCACGCTGCCTTGGAAAAACAATCCAAGAATGATTTGGGTACAAGACTTCGAAGGTAACCGACTTGCCGAGCTTTCTCCCATAACAGAGATGAAGCCCGATTACAGCAACGACATTTACCATAACAACAACACGGAAGCCTTTGATTTCTCCTTTCTGGACTTTCATATAGAAAAAGCAGATACCTTGTATCATTACAATTATGCACAGAACAAGCTACAGCCGACCTTTACCATCCATTTCTCTGGTGGAAAAATCCCAATTCACTGGCAATACGAATACCCGACTTGCTTTATTGGGACTGTCGTAGGAAAAATGAAGCAAACAGACAATCACGGTGGCAGCGAAACAAGAGAGCACCGAAATTTTATTGTAGACAAAAAAACACTGAAAGGAGGATTGTACAAAGTACACAATGACTTTTTAGGAGGAGGAGATGCTTTTTGGTTCGCAAGTTGCCGGAACGGGTATTACATTCGCAACGTAGACCCCGGTGTGTTGAAAGAGGAGCTGGAAACAGCACTCAAGACAACCAACCTGTTACCTGAAATTAGGGAGAAGGTAAACACACTGGCAAGTTCCATCCAAGAAAATGACAATAATTACCTGTTGATCGGCCGCATGAAGCAAATGAACGATAATCATTAGAACCAGGGCATTACAACAAGGCATAAATAAAAGAGAGTGTGACAAAACTAAAATGACCTATCCAATCATCAGCTGTAGGGACAGGGGTTGCCTGCCCAAAGACACAAAGTAAACTGTTTTCGGGCGAGTGCACCTCGCCCCTACGAACTAAACGACAGCATTATCCATGTTTTGACACACTCCCTTTTATTTATATCATCAGAAAGAATATCCAAGAGTCGCCCAAAATGTATTTCGGAACGGACAGTCATCCGATGCAAACAACCATGCAAAATCCAAATGTCCACCGTAACGGTTCATTCCTGCACCCACAGTGGCAAAGCTATGGTCGCCTTTTTCCTTGTCTCCATAATGGTAACCGCCTCTAAACATAAAATGCTCTGCCAACGTATATTCTGCTCCGACACTCACATTCACAGCCTGCACATCCGAAGGAGCCAAACGATACCCCAAATCGGCCGTCATCATCAGACGGTGCATCTGTGAAAACGGCAAGTCTACCGAACCGCCTACTTTGGCCATCATCGGCAGAGACTCGCTGGATTTGGGATATTTAATCTTTGGCCCCAGATTGCTCACCTGCAATCCGGCAGACCAACTCGCCCCTTCCATCCTGGCAATCGCCTTTGTATAAAAAGCGCCTAAGTCAAAAGCAACTGTACTTGCTCCCCGGTCATTACCCACCTTTCCCATATCCGAATAAATATAACGGAAAGTAGCCGACACAGAAAGATTCTTGATTAACTCACGAGCATAACCCACCTCGGCAGCCAATTCCTTCGGACGTATACTCTCTCCTCCGGTCTCAAGCACACCCAATTTCGGATAATTATAATAACGAAATCCTGCCAGAATCACATTCTTTTCGTCTATCTTATAAAAACCTCCCAATGTATGCAACGAATAACCTGACTGATAATCGCGCATCCACGGAGCATACGTGTAAGAAGCACCTCCCCGGCAGTTTTTATCCGCTGCAATGGTCGCGCCATTCAAAAAGATGGCATTCTCATTCCCGGTGAGTGAAACACCTGCACCGGCCAATGCAGCGGTGCGAGCATCGGGCATGATAGTCAGGAAATTGGCAGCACCCGTATTGATAGCAGTTACCTCATCCTGCCCATAAACTGTGGCAACCGACATGCCAAGAGCTATTACACAAAATATCGCTTTCTTCATATTCTACTGTTTATTCTTCTACCGGATTAATATTTAATAAAGTTCTGTTTCATCGTGCAGCCGTTGCATTGATATTCCATCGTGTAATATCCGGCAGCCAACTTACTTACATCTATTGTTGTGATAGACATAGCCATTACTCCTCTTTTTGAGTCGAATACCTTTCCACCCGTACTATTATAAATAATGATACGTGCATTACCGGCCAACTGATAGTTTACCCAAAAAAGCAAGTTTCCATCACTCACTTTATTGTTTTTCAATGTCAGCGTCGGCATCTCATCCGTTACTTCAATTCCCAATGCCGCAGTAGCGTCTACACAACCATAGCCGAGTTGTCCGGCATATTTCGGATTATAATTATCCACATCATAAGCACTCTTGAAGAGTATTTCTTTTAACCTGTCAGGAGTAAATCCCCGTTCGTTCAATCCATATTTCTGAATAACTAACGCAGCCACCCCCGACACCATCGGACAAGCCATAGAAGTTCCACTCATATCCCCGTAAGAAGAATTATGAATAGTACTATATACCATTCCATTACCATTCAAGTTACCTCCGGGAGCCGAAATATCAATGTATGAACCATAGTTGGAATAAGAAGCCTTTGTATAGTCCGGAGCAATGGCAGCCACCGACACCACCGCATCATAGTCTGCCGGAGAAGCCGTACCGGGATTAGACACATTATCATTACCTGCAGCAAAGATTACAATACCGCCTTTCATCGGACTATCGGGCAATTGATTGCCATCATTGTCGCATCCGGCATACTTGATAAAATAGTCAATTGCCGCTTTATCCGCAGGATCAATATACGAAACACTGGTAGTGGTCGTATTATAACCCCAGCTGTTCTGACTGATAACCGCTCCATTATCGGCACCATACTTAATAGCCGCAGCTGTATTATTTGAACTTGTAGCCCCCAACACTTGGGTAGACATCAGTTTTACGCCACTTCCCGCCGTACCGTTTCCTCCTGCTATTCCGGCAATTCCCTTACCGTTATTTCCACTCGCCGCTATGATTCCCGCCACATGCGTAGCATGTTTCATGGGAGTCAGTTTACCGGAATCATACATAAAATTATAACCGTTTATATCGTCTATATAACCATTCCCGTCATCATCAATACCGTTTCCGGGTATCTCTCCTTCGTTCACCCATATATTATCTACCAAATCGGGATGGTCTACCTGAACACCTCCGTCCATCACGGCAACGATGATACGGGGGTCTCCTGTGCATTTTTTCCAGGCATCAGCCACCCGGATATCGGCTCCTAATTGTTGCCACGACTCCGTACCCGGATTTTCCAGATACCACTGCTTGGCAATAAAAGTATCATTAAAGTCGACGGCACGCCAAACCGGTTCGTCCGCCCCCAAAGATCTCACCTTCACGACAGGCGCGGCTATTTCTATCCCTTCCAGCACTGAAACTTCACCGGTCGCACGCGCCACAGAAACATCCTCCGAATACCAAACATCATACCACAAATGCAGTCCCTCACGGCGTGTACGTTCTTCATATTTCCCGGCATGAGGAAAAGTACGTTCCATGCGGGTTATTTTCAATGCAGAAGCAGAACGGCCTATCATTTTAATTCGTGCGGATATGCCGCCTTCGATACTCTTCTCGCTTAAATTTCCGGCAGGTTCTTCTTTCAGTTTAATGCGCATACGTCCCTGTACAACATCATTTTCAGACAGTCCCAACTCAGCAAGATTAATAACCGGCCCATCGGTCGGCAGACTGATTTCTTCCTCCTGATGACAAGAATAAAGAAGAGAGACAGATAGCAAGAATGGAATTATTCTTTTCATTGTATATTTTTTATGTATAATAATCTACGATAAGACTTATAGTTGAAAATTGCAAATATATGCTTTTTTTCTTCACTCTTACGATTTTACCTATCAAAATAATTACGCTCATCCTATGAAACGAATTAGGAAGTCCGGCCGATATCAGCATAAACCCCAAAATATAATCAATAATTCAGGAAGAAAACAAAATGCATAATATAAAATTAGCGTTATGACTGCCTCAACCATAACGCTACCTGAATATATTCATCAAAAGTTTTTCCGCTAAATTCACTTCTCCAGCAAGTGCTTTTCCTCAAATATCTTTTTCGCACAAGCATACCCTTCGTCATACAAATCGGTCAGCTTTTTTATATCCGTTTCAATCCGGTCGACTTCCATGGGTCTGTGAGGACGTATCACTATAATCCGGCCTTCATCTTCCAACTTCTCAACCAGTTCCAATTGTTCATTATAAACGCGGCAACGTTTACTGAGCACCACTCTCAAACGAGGATATTTTTTATAAATGAAATGAGGTATCTTAATATCCCTTCCCTTTTTACGATAACCACGATTACGGGTAAGCACCACCACATTCTTTTCATATCCCTGCTCAAAAGCCCGCATCACAGGAATAGAATCAATAATTCCGCCATCGAGCATAGGTATGCCATCCACATATGCAACAGGACACACATAAGGCAAGCTGCTGGATGCCTTAGCTATGTCTATAATACGTTTCCGGTCATACTTCTCCTCCAGATAACAGGCGCGCCCGGTATGACAATTGGTGGTCACCATTTCGAAACGTGCCGGATTCTTTGCATACGTTTCATAATCGTATGGCAGGATTTCTTTAGGGAAATGCTCGTAAAGCAATTCTTGGTCAAGGATGCTATGTTTGCTCCACAGATGCTTGATACCGATATAATGATACTTATCCAACAAATCGATATTGCTGAATTTTGCACGCCCTCGCTGACGGGACATATACGAAAGCCCGTTGCACGCACCCGCCGATACTCCTACTCCGTAAGAAAACCAGATTTCGTTATCCATCAAATAATCCAGCACGCCACAGGTAAATACCCCACGCATGCCTCCTCCTTCCAATACCAATCCTGTTTTATCGTCTATTTTCATAATCAAAGTCAAGGAACAAACAGCCTCCCATTAAAGTTCGGCACAAAGTTATCTTTTTCGATGAATATTCAAACATCTTTTCTCCAAAAATTATTTTGCTATAAAAAAAGGTCTCAACTCATTTTTATCCTTGTCGATGGGATAGAGTGCCTTTTCCATCTCTAATCTTTTCACCATCCGCCCAAACAATTCTTTGGCTTTCTTCTGCTCTGCTTTTGCCACATCATTCTTCTCATAGGGATCTTCTGACAGATTAAACAGCTTATAATAAGGAGCATCGGGATGTTCCGGGTTATAATAATAAATCAGCTTCCAATCGCCTTTGCGGTATGAAGTAAAATAACTGCCACGATGTTCGTGAGGGAAATGCATCAGGAAGTCATCCCGATGTGCTTTATCCTTCTTGCCTGCTATCATTCTTTCAAGAGTAGAACCGTCCAATATATGATTTTCCGGTACTTTTACTCCGGCAACAGACAATACGGTGGGATAGATATCCATCACTGTCCCCATCTGTGTCTGTATGGCATTTTGTGCAACGGGAAAAGCTTTCTGAAACTTATTTTCCGCATCAGGATGCGCCCAGGCAACAATGAAAGGCACTCTCACTCCGCCTTCATATTCCGAACCTTTTTTACCTTTAAAAGGTGCTGACGAGCCATAATCCGCAGCTCCCCCCAAAGGGGCATCACCTCCATTATCCCCCAAAAAGATAATCAATGTATTCTCAGCAATACCTAATTCTTCCAATTTATCCATCAAATCTCCCAATGATTTATCCATACCTTCGATTAAAGTGGCAAAGGCACATGCTTGTTGATTCTTCTTCGGGTCTGTGTAATGTCCTATAAACCGTTTGTCTGTCTCGAAAGGAGAATGAACGGCATAATGAGCCATGTTTAAGTAAAAAGGTCGTTTTTCGGCAACAGCTTTCTCTATTTCTTTATCCGCCTCCAATGTCAGTGCATCGCTCAAAAAAGTGTTGGTATGAAAATACTGCTCCAAACCGGGAACAGCGCGAGACTTTGCTCCTTTTATCGCCCCATAACCGTTTTCTCCATAATAACTGCCCGGACTGCCGATAGCAGAACCGGCTATATTAATGTCAAAGCCTAAATTCTTAGGATCAGCCCCTTCGCTGCCTATACAGCCAAAATGCGCTTTACCGACATGAATGGTCTTATAGCCCGCCTGTTCCAATACATAAGGATAAATGAGATTATTACGGGTCAGTCCTTTCCAATTCCAATCCAACGGTCCATAAGGAGTACGGTTGTTATTCTCCGGCTGAATCCAATTTGTAGTACGATGCCGGGCTGCATTCTGCCCTGTCATTATAGAAGCCCTTGAAGGGGAGCTCACGCTCTGAGCATAAAAAGTAGAAAAACGAATACCCTGTTTGGCAAGGCGTTCCATATTAGGAGTGCGATACCATTCATTCAACGGTTGTTTTACCGCATTTCCATGATAGTCTGTTACAAAAGGAACAGAAGTATCCATCAACCCCATATCATCCACAATAAATACTACAATATTGGGACGGTCTTGTGCATTCATCACCGAAAAGCAAGCACTGCAAAAGACCCCCATCAGGCTTCGGCTTATCATTCCATTCATTTGGTTAGTTATTAAGAAGTTAAAAGAAACAGTTCTAATAAAAATCTCATTGAAAACATGCGGCAAGTTATTAAGAAATTCCCGTTTATACAAGAAAGAATAAAAAAATATACAGGGATAAATAAGGTCAAAGTCACTCCGCAGTGATTATTTTTTAAACTTCTGCGCATGAATTTAAAATTATAATTGTTACATTTGCAAACAGTTCATTAATATTCAATTAAAATCAAGTTAACCATGTTTGATTCTGCTATTTATAAAAACCGTCGGCAAGCACTGAGAAATAAAGTGCAAAACGGCCTTATCCTTATACTAGGCAATAACGAAGCTCCGGCAAACTACCCGGATAATACATATAAATTTCGTCAAGACAGTTCTTTCCTCTATTTCTTCGGTCATTCTCATCCGGGATATGCAGGAGTGATGGACGTTGAAGCAGGAGAAGACTATTTCTTTGGCAATGATGTCGATATGGACGATATTATCTGGATGGGGCCTCAACCAAGCGTCAAGGACTTGGCCGCACAGGTAGGTGTTCAGCAGAGTTTTCCTTTTGCACAACTGAAAGAAATAGTGGGAAAAGCCATTGCACAAGGCAGAAAAGTTCACTTTCTTCCTCCCTATCGTTATGATAACATGATGCTGTTGGAAGAGCTGACCGGTATCCGTGCTTCTATCGTTAAAAAATATGCTTCACTGGAACTGATCAAAGCCGTCGTTGCTTTACGTTCTGTAAAAGAAGCCTGTGAAATAGAAGAAATTGACTTGGCTTGCAATATCGGCTATGAAATGCATACCGCTGCCATGCGTTTATGCAAACCGGGAGTAAAAGAACAATATATTGCCGGAGTATTGGACGGCATCGCTTCTTCTTATGGAAGCATGACTTCGTTTGCCACTATCCTGACTCAGCATGGTGAAACATTGCATAACCACGACCACAGCCACATTTTGGAAGTAGGACGCATGATGCTGACCGACGCAGGTGCAGAACGACTGAGCAATTATTGTTCCGACCATACCCGTACCGTTCCTGTCGGTGGAAAATTCCAAGGACGTCAAAAAGACGTATATAATATAGTATTGGCCTGCCACGACAAAGCATTGGAAATTGCCCGACCGGGCATCACTTACATGTCGGTACATCAAGAAGTATGTAAAGTATTGGCACAAGGACTGAAAGACCTGGGACTGATGAAAGGCAATATAGACGAAGCCGTTGCAGCCGGTGCACATGCCTTATTCCTCCCTCACGGATTGGGCCACATGATGGGACTGGATGTACATGATATGGAAGATCTGGGACAGATTTATGTCGGTTATGACGATGAAGTACGCCCTTCGTCACAATTCGGACTTGCTTCTTTGCGCATGGGACGCCGTCTGCAAGAAGGTTTTGTTATCACAGACGAACCGGGCTGTTACTTTATTCCCGCTCTCATTGACAAGTGGAGAGCCGAAAAGATGCATACCGACTTCCTGAATTACGATGCAATTGATAAATTTAAAGACTTTGGCGGCATACGTCTGGAAGATGATATTCTGATTACCCCCGAAGGCTCTCGTTTTACCGGAGAAAAACGCATCCCCATCACCATCGAAGAGGTAGAAGCAATTATGAATGAATAATAATTTAATATCAAACAAAACTATTATCACTGAATGAAAAGATTTACATTACTCGCCGCAGCCGGACTCTTCAGCATGAGTCTGTCGGCTCAAGAAGCAAAAGAAGAACCTAAAGAAGAAGGATTTGTATTTACTACCGTAAAGGAACTTCCTATTACTTCTATTAAGAACCAAAACCGTGCAGGAACTTGCTGGTGCTACTCAAGTATGGCCTTTTTGGAATCAGAATTACTCCGTATGGGAAAAGGAGAATACGACTTGTCCGAAATGTACATCGTACATCAAACTTATCTTGACCGTGCCGATGCAGCAGTGCGCACTCATGGAGATGTATCTTTCTCACAAGGAGGTTCTTTCTATGATGTAATATATGGTATGAAAAAATTCGGTTTGGTGCCGGAAGAAGAAATGCGCCCGGGTGTGATGTATGGAGATACATTAAGTAACCATACAGAACTGACTGCCGTATCTGATGCAGTTGTTGCTGCCATCGCAAAAGGAAAACACCGTTCGCTCCAAACAGACGAAAACCGTAAACCGCTGTGGAAGAAAGCTATTGCTGCCATCCATGACATTTATTTGGGTGAATGTCCCGAAAAATTCACTTACAAAGGGAAAGAATATACTCCGCAGTCATTCTTCGAATCAACCGGACTGAATCCGGACGATTATATTTCATTGACTTCTTACACCCATCATCCGTTCTATGAACCGTTTGTTCTTGAAATTCAGGACAACTGGCGTTGGGGACAATCTTACAACCTACCAATTGACGAACTGATGGAAGTATTTGACAATGCCATCAATACCGGCTATACTATTGCATGGGGGTCTGACGTCAGCGAACAAGGATTTACCCGCGATGGTATCGCAGTGATGCCCGATGCTGAAAAAGTACAGGAATTAAGTGGTTCCGACATGGCACATTGGCTGAAAATGAAACCGGAAGAAAAGAAACTGAACAGCAAACCGCAACCTCAGAAATGGTGCACTCAGGAAGAACGCCAGGAAGCATATGACAACTGGGAAACTACCGATGACCACGGAATGCAGATTTATGGTATCGCCAAAGACCAGGATGGAAATGAATACTATATGGTAAAGAACTCTTGGGGCAAAGCCGGCAAATATAACGGTGTATGGTATGCATCAAAAGCATTCGTGCGCTATAAAACCATGAATATCGTTGTCAACAAGAAAGCACTTCCTAAAGAAATCGCTAAAAAGTTAGGTATTAAATAATGCTGTAATATACTAGTATTTAAAGCACTACCGTTAATTCCGTAAAAATATATACGGAATTAACGGTTTTTTTATTTGTTTTTTCCTAACTTTACGGATTAATTGGAGACTGCCTGAAACAAATAAAAGCGAAGCCTCCCCATGCGAGAAGAAAAAGAAAAAACAATATATAAAATGAATCACAAATGGAATTACCAACCTCCAAGCCAAGAACAGACAGAAGCAGCTAAAGCATTAGCTAAAGAGACAGGAATCAATCCCGTCCTCTGTAAGCTATTGCTAGAAAGAGGTATAACCTCAGCAGCAGAGGCTAAAAGATTCTTTCGCCCACAGCTTAGCGAACTACACGATCCTTTCCTGATGAAGGATATGAGCATTGCCGTAGAACGCCTAAACCAAGCTATGGGAAAGAAAGAACGCATATTGGTTTATGGAGACTATGATGTAGACGGCACAACAGCCGTAGCATTGGTATACAAGTTTCTCCAGCAGTTCTATTCGAACATTGATTACTATATTCCCGACCGTTACAACGAAGGCTATGGAGTATCAGTGAAAGGGGTGGATTATGCATACGAAACAGGTGTAAAACTAATTATCGTATTGGATTGTGGCATTAAAGCGGTGGAAGAAATTGCATATGCAAAAGAAAAAGGAATTGATTTCATCATCTGTGACCATCATGTACCCGATGATGTACTGCCTCCTGCCGTAGCTATTCTGAATGCCAAACGCCCGGACGCCACTTACCCTTACGAACATCTGTCAGGGTGTGGTGTAGGATTCAAATTTATGCAGGCTTTTGCTTTGAACAACGGTATCGAGTTCAACCAGCTGACTCCCCTTTTGGATTTGGTTGCAGTCAGTGTAGCCTCTGATATTGTCCCCATCATGGGAGAAAACCGTGTACTGACTTATCATGGGCTGAAACAGTTGAATTCCAACCCAAGCGTAGGACTTAAAGCAATTATTGACATTTGCGGATTATCCGAGAAAGAAATCACTGTCGGAGACATTGTGTTCAAAATAGGTCCGCGCATCAATGCTTCCGGTCGTATACAGAACGGTAAAGAGGCTGTAGAACTATTGATAGAAAAAGACTTCTCTTCTGCTTTGGAGAAAGCCAATCTGATTAACCAGTACAACGAGACCCGAAAAGACCTTGACAAAACCATGACTGAAGAGGCCAACCACATTGTGGACAGTCTGGAAGGATTGGCAGACCGTCGTACCATTGTCATTTACAATGAAGCATGGCACAAAGGAGTTATCGGGATTGTAGCCTCACGCCTGACCGAAATTTATTACCGTCCGGCAGTGGTACTGACACGCACGGATAACCTGGCAACCGGTTCGGCTCGTTCCGTTTCCGGTTTTGATGTGTATAAGGCTATTGAAAACTGTCGTGATTTACTGGAAAACTTTGGTGGTCATACGTATGCGGCAGGTCTTTCGATGAAAGTAGAAAATGTAGAAGAGTTCACCCACCGTTTCGAAACATATGTATCCGAACATATTTTACCCGAACAAACCAGTGCGGTGATAGACATCGATGCCGAAATAGATTTCCGCGACATTACCCCGAAATTTCATGCCGACCTGAAAAAGTTCAATCCGTTCGGCCCGGATAATCACAAACCGGTATTCTGTACACATAATGTATATGATTACGGAACCAGCAAAGTAGTAGGCCGTGATCAGGAACATATCAAGCTGGAGCTGGTCGACAACAAATCAAATAACGTCATGAACGGAATCGCTTTCGGACAAAGCTCACAAGCCCGTTACATCAAGACCAAGCGCTCGTTCGACATCTGTTATACCATCGAAGAAAACACGCATAAGCGCGGAGAGGTGCAGTTACAGATTGAAGATATCAAACCTAGTGAGGAATAGAAAAGGGTGACCTACAAAGAGATTCTAAAACAATACTGGAACTATGATAACTTCCGCGGTATTCAAGAAGAAATCATAGAAAGTATCGGAAAAGGACATGATACATTGGGGCTGATGCCTACCGGTGGAGGTAAATCCATTACCTTCCAGGTACCGGCATTGGCACAACCGGGATTGTGTCTGGTCATTACTCCTCTCATTGCGCTCATGAAAGATCAGGTGCGCAATCTTCGAGACCGGGGAATTAAAGCACTGGCAGTTTACTCGGGCATGACGCGCGAAGAGATTGTTGTTGCACTAGAGAACTGCATATTCGGTGACTATAAATTTCTTTATATCTCTCCCGAACGACTGGACACTGATATATTCCGCGCCAAACTGCGGAATATGAAAATCAACATGATTACAGTCGACGAGTCTCATTGTATCTCTCAATGGGGATATGACTTCCGCCCTGCCTATTTAAAGATTTCCGAAATTCGGGAGTTACTTCCTACTGTTCCGGTATTGGCACTTACCGCCACAGCTACCCCCGAAGTAGTAAAGGATATTCAGACTAAATTAGGTTTTAGAGAAGACAGCCGCATCTTCCGCATGAGCTTTGAGCGAAAGAATCTGGCTTACATTGTCCGCAACACAGAAAGCAAACAGGAAGAATTGCTGCATATTCTGAACAGCGTGTCAGGAAGCGCCATCGTATACACCCGAAACCGGAAGCGTACCCGGGAAGTAGCGGAATTACTGGTAAACAATGAAATTACAGCCACCTTTTATCATGCCGGACTGAACAATGACGTCAAAGACCAACGGCAGAGAAGTTGGTTATCGGGCGAAAGCCGTGTCATGGTTGCCACCAATGCATTCGGAATGGGTATTGACAAGCCGGATGTACGTCTCGTCATCCATGTTGATTTGCCGGATTCACCCGAGGCCTATTTCCAAGAAGCCGGACGTGCGGGAAGAGACGGACAAAAAGCTTATGCCGTCCTGCTCTATGCCAAGAGCGATAAAGCAACACTCAGCAAACGGATTACCGACACATTCCCCGACAAAGAATACATCCGCAAAGTATATGAAGATGTGAACTACTATTTCCAGATGGCGATGGGAGACGGTTTGGGATATACCTTTGCCTTCAATCTGGATGAGTTCTGCCGTAACTTCAAGCATTTCCCTGTACAAGCAGACAGTGCCTTGAAAATACTGACACGTGCCGGATATCTGGAATATACAGATGAACAAGACAATGCTTCCCGCATTCTGTTCACCATACATAGAGACGAGTTGTACAAACTCCGCGAGACCGACCCCGAAACAGAGAAGCTAATCAATGTCATCCTTCGCTCTTACACCGGCTTGTTTACCGACTATGCCTATATAAACGAAGACTCTCTGGCCATCCGCTCGGGACTGACCCGCCAACGCATTTATGAAATTCTCCTGATGCTGACCCGCCGCCATATACTGCACTATATTCCGCGCAAGAAGACACCTTACATTATATATACCCGTGAACGGCAGGAGGCCGGCCGACTTGCCATCACCCGTGACATCTATGAAGAGCGCAAGGAAAGCTATATCACCCGAATCAAGGCCATGACAGAGTATGCCACTGCCGAAGATAAATGCCGCAGCCGTATGCTGCTCCGCTATTTTGGCGAGAAAAACGAGCATAACTGCGGTTTATGTGACGTATGTCTCAGCAAACATCATTCGGGTATGAAACTGGGGGAATTTCAAGAGATGGAAAATCAAATCCGCGAACAGCTCGAAACTTCTCCCCTCTCTGCCGCCACTCTGTTAAACCGCATAAACGGAGAACGCGAAAAAGCAGAAAGAGTGCTTTCATACCTCCTATCCGAAGAAATAATACAATCAAATGATGGAATTCTTTCTTTATAAGTATTATCTTTGCCACTGATTTATTAACCTTTTACCCCAAATAAGACATGAGAAAAGCGTATTTAGCAATTATTTGTCTGTTTACAGGATTCAATGCATTTGCACAACATGCAGACATCCAGCCTGTACCTCAACAGATTTCCGAATCCGGCCAGCTCATCACTTTACCCGGAAGCTATCAACTCACGGGAGACACGGAAGCTAACCCCTATGCAGTACAACAATTAAAACAGTTATTGGCAGGCAATCACTCCGCCAAAGAAGGTTTACGCATCTATATCGGGGAAAAGGGAGACAAAGCCGTCCGCAAGTTTGCCCGCCGCATTCCCAACCAAAAGGAAGGCTACTATCTCTGCATCAACGATAAAGAAATCGTATTGGCAGGAAATGACGAACGGGGAACATTCTATGCCTTGCAGACCCTCAGCCGCCTGCTGAAAGACAATCAACTGCCGGCTGTCGAGATAAAAGACTACCCATCCATCCGTTTCCGCGGTGTAGTGGAAGGATTCTATGGCACGCCGTGGAGCCATGCCGCCCGTCTGCGCCAACTCAAATTCTATGGCGAGAACAAGATGAACACCTATATCTATGGGCCTAAGGACGACCCTTACCACAGCTCCCCCAACTGGCGTCTGCCCTATCCCGAAAAAGAAGCCGAACAGTTGCAAGAACTGGTAAAGGTGGCCAAAGAAAACGAAGTCGACTTCGTATGGGCCATTCATCCGGGACAAGACATCAAGTGGAATCAGGAAGACCGTGACAACTTGCTGGCGAAGTTTGAAAAGATGTATGACTTGGGCGTGCGCTCTTTCGCTGTTTTCTTTGACGATATTTCGGGTGAAGGAACCAACCCTGTCAAACAGGCAGAGCTGTTGAACTACATCGACGAAAACTTTGTAAAAGTGAAAAAGGACGTGACTCCCCTTGTCATGTGTCCCACAGAGTATAACAAAAGCTGGTCCGACCCTAAAGGCGGATATCTCACCACACTGGGCGACAAGCTGAATCCGAGTATCCAAATCATGTGGACAGGCGACCGCGTTATCTCCGACATCACCCAAGAAGGCATCCGATGGATTAACGAACGTATCAAACGTCCGGCCTATATCTGGTGGAACTTCCCTGTTTCCGACTATGTACGCGACCACCTGCTGCTCGGTCCCGTATACGGCAATGACACCCGGATAGCCGACCAAATGTCCGGCTTCGTGACCAATCCGATGGAACATGCCGAAGCATCGAAGATTGCCATATACGGAGTAGCATCCTACTCATGGAACCCCGAAAAGTATGACAGTGAAAAGACTTGGAAAGATGCCATCAAAAACATTATGCCCGCCTCTGCCGAAGAACTGGAATTCTTTGCGGCACATAATTCCGATTTGGGAGCTAACGGACACCGATATCGTCGTGACGAATCCGTTGCCTTGCAACCCGTTGCCCAAAGTTTTACCGACAGTTATATAAAAGGCGAGAAATACAATGAAAACGATTATGCCGCCCTGCAGGAAACTTTCGGCAGAATGGCAGAATCCGGTGATATCTTGCTGACTGACGCCGAAAACACTCCATTGGTGAAAGAAATGAAACCATGGCTGACACAATTCAAACTGCTGGGCGAAACAGGAGAAGAAGTCCTGGCCATGGCAAAAGCATACGAAAACGGCAATCAGGAACTGTTTATGCGCAAATACAAACATGTAAAAGCGTTACAGCAACAGATGTTCCAAATAGACCAGACTTACAATCAGAATCCATACCAGCCGGGCGTAAAAACTGCCACAAAAGTGATTAAGCCATTGATTGACCAAACTTTTGCCACAGTCACAGAACGCTATAACAAGAAATATAATACCCTACTGGATGCAACTACCGATTATATGCCGCATAAACTTATCAGTGATGTGGAACAAATCAGAAACCTGCCATTACAGTTAAAGACCAACCGCATCCAAGTGTCTCCGGCACTGGAAGTAATCAAATGGCAAGGCAAAGGTTTTATCACCATCGAACTGGACAACGTTTATCCGGCACAAAGCATTGACATTGACTTCGGCAAACCCGAAGTGGCAACCTGGGGAGTACTTGAAGTTTCGACCGACGGCAAAGAATGGAAGAAAATAGATTACAAGCAGGAAAAGAATCGCCTGACAGCAGATCTGCAGAAAGCTCCCGTCAAAGCTGTGAGATTCAGTAACAGCCAAGACAAAGAACAAGAAATCTATCTCAGACGATTCGTTATTACTGTAGACAAATAAAACGATTATAAATTATGGGCTTTTTTAAATCTTTATTCGGTGGGAACAATACCCCTGAAACGGAAAAAGAGAAAAACGATAAAAAGAACTTTGAGATTTTAAAATACGATGGTATCCGCGCCCGGCACATGGGCAAATTGCCATACGCCATCAAATGTTTTGAGGAAGCAGTTGCCATCAATGACGAAATGGAAACGCTCACCTTGCTTGCCAATGCATACATCCAGGCCAACCGCCTGGATGATGCACGCATCACCTTCAACCGCATGGCAGAAAAAGAGCCGGAACAGGTCAACACTTTTCTGTCATTAGCAAGTATCTGCTTCATGCAGGAAGACTATGAAGGCATGAACGATGCCTGCCAAAAGGCACTTGCTTTAGACGACAAGAATCCGCTGACCTATTATCTCACTGCCAAGGCAGCGGTGGGAATGAAAGAAGAAATCAATGCCATTGCCATGCTGACCAAAGCAATTGTCTTAAAAGAAGATTATACGGAGGCATACCAATTACGTGCTGAAGTATTATGGGGCATGAAGCAAGCAAAAGATGCCGCAGAGGACATTCAGAAATTACTGAACCTCAACCCCGAAGACGAACAAGCCCTGCTGTTGAAAGGAGAAATCCTTGCAGCAACCGGTGAAGAGGAACAGGCAGAGGAATGTTTCAATCAAGTATTGTCGCTCAATCCTTTTAATGAAAAGGCATATCTGCTGTTGGGAGAGCTTTTCCTTACAAAGAAAGACTTCGACAAGGCCATCGGAGTATATGATGAAGCCATCGAAATCAATCCCAACTTTGCACAAGCCTATCACGAACGAGGTCGCATCAAACTGTTGAAAGGTGACAAAGACGGCTCTGTGGAAGATATGAAAAAGGCTATGGAACTGGCTCCCGAAACAGAAGGAAACATCAGCGGGCAATATAACAATTACGAGAACATGACAAAGAACGTTCCCTTCTGATGAAATGAACATTATGCTCTGTTTTATTGTTTATCCACCAGGAGATATACAATAAAACATGAGCGTAAAAGAACAATACCGGAAATACTCCCTTATCACCATCATACTAGGATTAGGGCTTTTGCTCTTCTTGAAAATGACTCCTTTTATGGGAGGAATATTAGGAGCATGTACTATCTACATCATGGTCAGAGACCAGATGCTCTATCTTACTCAAAAGAAAAAAATAAGGAAAAGCGTCACTGCCATTATCCTGTTGATAGAAGCCATACTCTGCTTTCTTGTTCCTCTCTCATTGGCTGTATGGCTGCTCATCAGCAAGTTACAGACCGTCAATGTAGACACCGCCACTTTTGTCGACACAATTACCAACCTTGCCGACTGGATTCGCCGGAAGACAGAATATGACTTACTAAGCAAAGAAAACATAAGCTCGATATCATCCATACTCCCCGGCATCGGCCAATTTCTGATGGGCGGCATCAGCAGTTTTGCCGTCAATCTGTTTGTTTTGGTTTTTGTACTCTACTTCATGCTGATTGGAGGAACAAAAATGGAACAATATATTTATGAGCTTCTCCCCTTCAGTGACAGCAACAAGAAGCATGTAATGAACGAAATCAATATGATTGTCCGGGCAAATGCGATAGGTATCCCATTATTGGCAATTATTCAAGGAGCAATCGCTACGTTGGGATATTACCTGTTTGATGCTCCCAGTGCATTGCTCTTCGGTTTCCTTACCTGCTTTGCCACCGTCATTCCTATTGTGGGAACAACCCTTGTATGGTTTCCCTTAGCTGCTTACATGGCTATATCGGGTGATTGGCCTCATGCCATCGGCTTGCTTCTTTACTGTGGGTTAATAGTAACCAATATCGATAACCTCATCCGCTTTATTCTCCAAAAAAAGATGGCAGACACCCATCCTCTCATCACGATATTCGGAGTTGTCATCGGACTGTCTCTATTCGGTTTCATGGGAGTGATATTCGGTCCGCTACTGATTTCCATCTTCATTCTATGCGTCAATATCTTTAAAGAGCAATACCTGAAATAAACAACTATCCTGCTTCTCGCAGAAAAGGGAAGACCAAGCAACTCTTTACTGTCGGCTAAGCTCTTTCAAACGGAAGATTATTACAGTCCGCTACAGCAGACCGTACAGTCTACTACGGCAGACTATACAGTCCATTACAACGGACTGTATGGTCCATTGCCGAAGTCTGTAATAATCTGCCCTATCAAAAGACTTAATCAAAAGGATGAAAAGGCTTAATCCGGCTAATATCGGAGCCAAGCATCGGAATAAATACAGACAGGAAGCAAAACATACCCCCGGATTTCTTTTTATTTTTGTAAAACTCAAGGCTATAAGCAAAATAATAGCTATTTTTGCACATTCAATTGAACAAAACATTTAACTCATGAGTAATCAACGATACATGCAGCGCGGCGTGTCAGCATCCAAAGAAGATGTACACAACGCCATTAAGAACATTGACAAAGGTATTTTCCCCCAAGCTTTCTGTAAGATAATCCCTGATATTCTGGGCGGAGACCCCGAATATTGCAACATCATGCACGCCGACGGTGCAGGCACAAAATCGTCCTTGGCCTACCTTTATTGGAAAGAGACAGGCGACCTGAGTGTGTGGAAAGGCATTGCGCAAGATGCACTGATTATGAACATTGACGACCTGCTTTGTGTGGGTGCTGTCGACAACATTTTGGTTTCATCCACCATCGGACGCAACAAACTGCTCGTTCCCGGAGAAGTCATTTCTGCCATCATCAACGGAACGGACGAACTGCTTGCCGAGCTTCGTGATATGGGAGTAGGCGTTTATGCCACCGGCGGCGAGACTGCCGATGTAGGCGACTTGGTCCGTACCATTATCGTAGACTCTACCGTGACTTGCCGCATGAAGCGCGCCGATGTCATCAACAACGCCAATATCCGTCCGGGTGACGTCATTGTCGGTCTGGCTTCTTACGGAAAAGCCACTTACGAAAAAGAATATAACGGCGGTATGGGAAGCAACGGACTAACCAGCGCCCGCCACGATGTGTTCTCTAAATATCTGGCAGAGAAATATCCCGAAAGTTATGATAAGGCCGTGCCCGAAGAATTAGTTTACAGCGGAAACCTGAAACTGACAGACAAAGTGGAGGACAGTCCGCTGGATGCAGGCAAGTTGGTTTTATCACCCACTCGCACATACGCTCCGGTAGTGAAGAAGCTGTTGGATGCACTTCGTCCCGAAATTCACGGTATGGTTCATTGCTCAGGCGGTGCACAGACCAAGATTCTGCACTTTGTAGACAAAGTACGTGTAGTGAAAGACAACCTGTTCCCTGTTCCCCCGCTGTTCAAGACCATCAAGGAACAAAGCGGCACAGATTGGGAAGAAATGTACAAGGTATTCAATATGGGCCACCGTCTGGAAGTTTACCTGTCACCGGAGCATGCCGAAGAAGTAATCGCTATCAGCAAGTCATTCAATATCGATGCACAAATTGTGGGACGCATCGAAGAAAGTGACAAGAAAGAATTGATTATCCGCTCCGAGTTTGGGGAGTTTAAATACTAAATCCGGCAAAGAGAAGGCCATGGACGAAAACAAAGAAACAAGAAAAGGAATACCACCCAAAGGTTGCCTGCTGATGCTGGCATGTATCTTTCTGGGAGCAGCCTGTATAGGTCTGAGCGAATGGTTGGACAGTCTTTTTCTAAAAAACGTTACTTATATGGCTATAGGAGCTACGGCAGGCATCATTGCAGACGTGTACTTCCAATCCAAGAAATGGGTAAAAAAATACACGACATGGCAATGGATAGGATATGTCATTCTCCTACTCGCTATGGCCGTCATATTTACCTGGATTGAAACCAAGAACAAATAAACATATATGGCAGACAATAATACCCTACTTGAAAAATTAGAAGGGCTGGTAGCCCGGTTTGAGGAAGTTTCCACCCTCATCACCGACCCGAATGTGATTGCAGACCAAAAGCGTTATGTCAAGCTCACCAAGGAATACAAGGATATGAGCGACATTATGAAGGCCCGCAAAGAATATATACAATGTCTGAACGGACTGGAAGAGGCAAAGCAGATAATGACAACCGAATCCGACCCCGAAATGAAAGAAATGGCACGCGAAGAGGCTAATGCCTGCGAAGTGCGTATTCCCGAACTGGAAGAGGAAATCAAACTGCTGCTTGTTCCCGCCGACCCGCAGGACGACCGTAATGCCATCCTCGAAATACGTGGCGGCACGGGAGGCGATGAAGCAGCCATCTTTGCCGGCGACCTGTTTCGCATGTACAGTAAATACTGCGAAACGAAAGGTTGGAAACTGGAAGTCTCCAGTGCCAACGAAGGTGCTGCCGGAGGATTCAAGGAAATTATCTGTTATGTGACCGGCGACAAAGTGTACGGCACGCTGAAATACGAATCGGGCGTTCACCGTGTGCAGCGCGTTCCGGCTACCGAAACACAAGGGCGTGTGCATACCTCGGCGGCATCTGTTGCCGTATTGCCGGAAGCCGAACCATTTGATGTGGAAATCAACGAAGGCGAAATCAAATGGGATACTTTCCGAAGCGGTGGAGCCGGCGGACAGAACGTCAACAAGGTAGAATCGGGAGTGCGTCTGCGCTACAACTGGAAAAACCCGAATACGGGAGTAGTGGAGGAAATCCTTATCGAATGTACCGAAACCCGCGACCAACCAAAGAACAAAGAACGCGCCCTTTCGCGCCTGCGTACCTTTATATACGACAAGGAACATCAAAAGTATATCGATGATATTGCCAGCAAGCGTAAGACTATGGTATCCACCGGAGACCGTTCGGCCAAAATCCGTACTTACAACTACCCGCAGGGACGTATCACCGACCACCGTATCAATTACACCATCTACAATCTGGCTGCTTTTATGGACGGTGATATTCAAGATTGCATCGACCATCTGATAGTGGCCGAAAATGCAGAGCGATTGAAGGAGAGTGAATTATAATAATATTAAGCTAAATAGTATAACTATGGACAAGCAACAATTATTTGAGAACATCAAAAAAAAGAAATCATTCCTCTGTGTAGGACTGGATACTGACATAAAGAAAATCCCCGAACACCTGTTGAAGGAAGAAGACCCTATCTTTGCTTTCAACAAGGCTATTATCGATGCTACAGCTCCTTACTGTATTGCATACAAGCCCAACCTGGCTTTCTATGAAAGCATGGGCGTGAAAGGATGGATTGCTTTTGAAAAAACAGTGAACTACATCAAGGAAAACTATCCCGACCAATTCATCATTGCCGATGCCAAACGTGGCGATATTGGTAATACCTCGGCTATGTATGCCCGTACTTTCTTCGAAGAGTTGAACATCGATTCCGTCACTGTTGCTCCTTATATGGGCGAAGACAGCGTAACTCCGTTCCTCACTTACGAAGGCAAATGGGTTATTCTGCTTGCTTTGACCAGCAATAAAGGTTCGCATGACTTCCAACTGACAGAAGATGCCAACGGAGAACGCCTGTTTGAAAAAGTGTTGCGCACCTCACAGAATTGGGCAAACGATGAAAACATGATGTATGTGGTAGGTGCCACCCAAGGACGTGCATTCGAAGATATCCGTAAGATTGTTCCCAACCACTTCCTGCTGGTACCGGGTATCGGTGCACAAGGCGGTTCATTGGAAGAAGTGTGCAAATATGGCATGAACAACACTTGCGGACTGATTGTCAACTCCAGCCGCGCCATTATCTATGCCGATAAAACTGAAAACTTCGCAAACGTAGCCGGACAAGAAGCCAAGAAAGTTCAGGCACAAATGGAAGAACAGTTGAAAGCAATCCTTTAATGAGTGAAAGAAAAATCATAAACGACCCCGTCTTCGGGTTTATCAATATCCCGAAGGGGTTGTTATATAATATTGTATGCCACCCGTTGCTGCAACGTCTTACACGCATAAAGCAACTGGGGTTATCTTCTGCTGTGTATCCGGGAGCGCAACACACCCGGTTTCAGCACTCGCTGGGAGCCTTCTATTTAATGAGTGAAGCCATCAGCCATCTTACAGCCAAAGGTAATTTCATTTTTGACAGCGAAGCGGAAGCTGTTCAGGCGGCTATTTTGCTTCACGATATCGGACACGGACCTTTTTCGCATGTTCTGGAGAACACACTGGTCACAGGAGTTTCGCATGAAGAGATTTCACTGATGCTGATGGAGCGTATCAACAAAGACTTAAAAGGACAGCTCAATCTTGCTATTCAAATCTTCAAAGACGAGTACCCCAAGAAGTTTCTTCATCAATTAGTCAGCGGACAACTGGATATGGACCGGTTGGACTATCTGCGCCGCGACAGTTTTTATACCGGAGTAACGGAAGGCAATATCGGTTCGGCGCGTATCATCAAGATGCTGGACGTAAAAGACGACCATCTGGTAGTCGAATCAAAAGGAATCTACTCCATAGAGAACTTTCTGACATCACGCCGCTTGATGTATTGGCAAGTCTACCTGCATAAAACATCCGTAGCCAGCGAAAAGATGCTCATCAGTACGCTGCTCCGTGCCAAAGAATTAGCCTCAAAAGGAGTCGAATTGTTTGCTTCCCCGGCTTTGAAGTTCTTCCTGTACCATTCCATTGGTAAAGAAGAATTTTATAATGATTCTAATTGTCTAGAATATTTTATTCAACTAGACGACAACGATATATGGACTGCACTGAAAGTATGGAGCAGCCACAGTGATATTATACTCTCTACTTTGAGTCGCGGACTCATCAACCGTCATCTCTTTAAAGTAGAAGTCACCTCTTCCCCCATCTCGAAAGAAAGAAAGGAAGAATTGCTTTCAAGGATATGTAATCAGTTATATATCAACAGGAAAGAAGCAAATTATTTTCTATCGATATCCAGCATAGAAAATGACATGTACAAAAAGGAAGACGACAGCATTGAAATCATCTACAACGACGGAAGCACCAAGGACATTGCCGAAGCTTCGGATATGCTGAATATCTCCCTACTCTCTCGAAAAGTCAAGAAATATTATGTATGTTACCTGCGCCCTGAAGAAGGCGGACATTAAATAATTAGCGAATTGTACGGATATATAAAAAAAAAATGCGTAATTTGCATAATTAATAGTGTGGTTACACAGATATGTAACGCGCAAGTAATAAAACAGAAACATTTAGAACATAAAGAATTAAAACAGTATTATGGAGTTCTCAGCTAAACAAATTGCGGAATACATCCAGGGAATTATTGTTGGTGACGAAAACGCAACTGTGCATACTTTTGCTAAAATAGAAGAAGGAATGCCGGGTGCACTTTCATTTCTTTCAAATCCAAAGTATACTCATTACATTTATGATACGCAGTCTACCATTGTGTTGGTTAACAAAGACTTTGTCCCCGAGCAGGAAGTTAAAGCGACCCTTATCAAAGTAGACAATGCATACGAAAGTCTGGCAAAGCTGCTGACACTTTATGAAATGAGCAAACCTAAAAAAACCGGCATTGACCCGCTGGCATATATTGCCCCTACCGCCAAAATAGGAAAAGATGTATATATCGCCCCATTTGCTTGTGTAGCCGATGGTGCTGAGATTGGTGATAATACTTTGCTCCACCCGCATGCAACCGTAGGCAGCCATGCGAAAGTTGGCAATAACTGTACATTATATCCGCATGCAACTGTATACCATGACTGCCGTATCGGTAATAACTGTATATTGCACGCCGGTTGTGTGATTGGTGCTGACGGCTTCGGCTTTGCCCCTTCATCCGAAGGATATGAAAAGATTCCTCAAATCGGAATAGCAATCATAGAAGATGATGTGGAAATCGGCGCCAATACATGTGTAGACCGTGCAACAATGGGAGCAACAGTGATACACAAAGGCGTAAAGCTTGATAACCTTATCCAAATAGCCCATAATGTGGAAGTAGGAAGCCACACCGTAATGGCTTCGCAAGTGGGAATCGCCGGCTCTACCAAAGTGGGCGAATGGTGTATGTTCGGCGGACAAGTAGGTCTGGCCGGCCATATCAAAGTGGGAGACAAAGTAGGAATCGGTGCACAGGCAGGTGTTCCCGGCAATATCAAATCCAATGAAAAGATAATGGGTACCCCGGCCATCAATGCCAAGAACTTCATGAAGTCATCGGCCGTCTACAAGAAGCTTCCCGAAATGTATGCAGCACTGAACAGCATGCAGAAAGAAATAGAAGAATTAAAAAAACAACTAAATAAATAAACCCCATGTTGAAACAGAAGACACTAAGAGGCAGTTTCTCATTAAACGGAAAAGGCCTGCATACCGGAGTAAACTTGACGGTGACATTTAATCCGGCACCGGACAACCACGGGTATAAAATCCAACGCATTGACCTTGAAGGACAACCAATAATTGATGCAGTGGCAGAAAATGTAGGTGATACCACCCGCGGCACTGTACTGATAAAGAACGGCATAAAAGTAAGCACAGTCGAACATGCATTGGCAGCACTTTATGCAGCAGGCATTGACAACTGCCTCATCCAAGTGAACGGACCCGAGTTCCCGATATTGGACGGTAGTGCCAAACAATATGTAGAGTGCATCCAACGTGTGGGTATCGAAGAACAAAATGCCGTTAAGGACTATTATATCATCAAATCGAAAATAGAATTCAGAGACGAAGCTTCCGGTTCTTCCATTATTGTTTTGCCGGATGAAAACTTCAGTGTCAATGCTTTGATTTCATATCAATCCAAAATTCTGTCCAACCAGTTTGCCACTTTGGAGGATATGTCTAAATTCCCCACCGAAGTAGCTTCTGCACGTACATTCGTATTTGTACGCGAAATTGAGCCGTTATTAGGAGCCGGCCTGATTAAAGGCGGTGATTTGGACAATGCCATTGTCATCTACGAAAAAGAAATGAGCCAGGACAATTATGACAAACTGGCTGACGTAATGGGTGTTCCCCACATGGATGCCACCCAGCTGGGTTATATCAATCACATTCCTTTGGTATGGGACAACGAACCGGCACGTCATAAGCTGCTGGATATCATTGGCGACCTTGCCCTTATAGGCAAACCCATCAAGGGACGCATCATCGCAACACGCCCGGGACACACAATCAATAATAAGTTTGCACGCCAGATACGCAAAGAAATCAAATTGCACGAAATTCAGGCTCCCGGTTATAATTGTAACGAAGCCCCTATCATGGATGTTAACCGCATCCGCGAATTACTTCCACACCGCTATCCGTTCCAATTGGTAGACAAAGTGATAGCCATTGGTGCCAACTACATTGTAGGTGTGAAGAATGTTACTGCCAACGAACCGTTCTTTCAGGGGCATTTCCCTCAAGAACCCGTTATGCCGGGCGTACTCCAGATTGAAGCAATGGCACAATGTGGCGGGCTGCTTGTACTGAACTCGGTAGACGAACCGGAAAGATACTCCACTTACTTTCTGAAAATAGACGGTGTGAAGTTCCGTCAGAAAGTAGTGCCGGGAGATACATTGATATTCCGTGTAGAGCTGCTGGCACCTATCCGCCGCGGTGTTTCTACAATGAAAGGATATGTATTCGTAGGTGAGAAAGTTGTGTGCGAAGCAGAATTCATGGCACAAATAGTAAAAAACAAATAAGAAAAGAAATGATCAGTCCACTAGCATATATACATCCCGAAGCAAAGATTGGTGAAAACGTAGAAATCGGTCCCTTCGTATTTATCGATAAGAATGTGGAAATCGGTGACAATAATACCATCATGCCTAATGCCACCATCCTTTATGGTTCACGTATCGGCAATGGAAACACCATCTTTCCGGGAGCAGTCATAGGCGCTATACCGCAAGATTTGAAATTCCACGGTGAAGATACAACTGCTGAAATTGGTGACAACAACACTATCCGCGAAAACGTAACCATCAACCGTGGTACTGCCGCCAAAGGCAGAACAGTGGTAGGCAGCAACAACCTACTGATGGAAGGTGTACATGTGGCGCACGATGCACTGGTGGGAAACGGTTGCATTATCGGGAATTCTACTAAAATGGCGGGTGAGATTATCATTGACGACAATGCCATTATCAGTGCTGCCGTATTGATGCACCAGTTCTGTCGTGTGGGCGGATATGTAATGATTCAGGGAGGCTCGCGATTCAGCAAAGACATTCCCCCTTATATCATTGCCGGACGCGAACCGATTGCTTATGCAGGAATTAATATTGTAGGGCTACGCCGCCGCGGATTCTCAAATGAACTGATTGAGAACATACACAACACCTATCGCATTATCTATCAAAGCGGTATGAACGTGACAGACGCATTGGCAGAAGTGCGAAAAGAAGTTCCTATGAGCCCGGAAATAGAATATATTATTTCTTTCATAGAAAATTCTCAAAGAGGTATCATCAGATAACAAAGTTTTTTATAACTTTACTGCACGAAAAACAAGTTATATAGTATATGGTATATAGATTTACACTCATCTCTGATGAAGTCGATGATTTTATAAGAGAAATAAAGATAGATTCTGAAGCTACTTTCCATGACTTTCACGAAGCCATTCTGAAAGCAGCAGGATACAAAAATGACCAACTAACCTCATTCTTCATCTGTGATGATGACTGGGAAAAAGAACAGGAAATCACACTGGAGGATATGGGTACCAGTTCGGATGAAGACAGTTACATCATGAAGGAAACCAAGTTAAGCGACCTGTTGGAAGACGAAAAACAGAAATTGCTTTATGTCTTCGACCCCTTGTCTGAACGTGTATTCTTTATCGAACTGTCTGAAATCATAACCGGCAAAGACCTTGACAATGCCATTTGCTCACGCAAAGCGGGAGAGGCCCCCAAGCAGACTCTTGATTTTGACGAAATGATGGCAAACAATGGTGGAAACCTTGACTTGGACGAGAATTTCTATGGTGATCAAGACTTTGACATGGAAGACTTCGACCCCGAAGGATTTGATATGGGAAGTGGCAGTGCTGCCGACCCTTACGAGCAAGATAACTATTAATCTGAATTGTAGGGGCGACTGATTCAGTTGCCCCTTTTATTTTTAAGCCTGATGTCTCACACCCTTATCGTCCTCATTGGCCCTACCGGTGTAGGAAAGACAGAATTAAGTCTTTCCATTGCCGAACATTTCCAAACCTCTATCATTTCGGCAGATTCCCGCCAGCTATATAAAGATTTGAAAATAGGTACTGCTGCCCCTACTCCCGAACAATTGTCACGTGTACCTCATTGGTTTGTCGGTACTTTGGAACTGACTGATTATTACAGTGCCGCACAATATGAGACTGACGTATTGAATCAGCTGGAATGCTTGTTCCAAACACACGATACTGTTGTACTCACCGGTGGTTCCATGATGTATGTGGATGCCATCTGCAAAGGTATTGATGACATTCCCACCGTTGACAAAGAAACCAGGGAACTGATGCTTCAACGCTATGAAAAAGAGGGATTGGACAAACTCTGTGCCGAGCTGAAACTGCTTGACCCTGAATATTACAAAATAGTAGATTTAAAGAATCCCAAACGGGTTATCCATGCATTGGAAATCTGCTACATGACCGGCAAAACGTACTCATCTTTCCGCACCCGCAATTGTAAAGAACGTCCTTTCCGCATTATAAAAATAGGACTGACTCGCGACCGTGAGGAGTTATACGACCGCATAAACCGCCGTGTAGATATAATGATGCAAGAGGGATTACTGGAAGAAGCACGCAGCGTCTATCCCTACAAAGACTTGAACTCGCTGAATACAGTGGGGTACAAAGAAATATTCAAATATCTGGATGGCGAATGGACACTTGATTTTGCCATTGAGAAAATAAAGCAAAACTCACGCATCTATTCCCGCAAACAAATGACTTGGTTCAAACGGGATGCAGATATCGCTTGGTTTCACCCCGACCAACAAGAAGAGATTATGGAACATATTAAAAAACAATTATCATGAAAAAACTGCTCATCTTATTATTAATGTGCATGACACTCATCCCGGCATCGGGAAAAGAATCACAAGAACGCTGGCATCATAATAAATACTCCATGTTTATCCATTTCGGACTTTACTCCGAACTGGGCGGTGTGTGGGAAGGCAAACCTGTCACTCGCGGATATAGTGAACAGATACAGTCTTTTGCCGGTATCTTCAGTGACTGGTATGGCGATACGGCACTCCGGTTCAACCCTACTCTCTTTCATGCCGATTCCATCGTAGCCTTGGCTAAAAAAGCCGGAATGCGTTCTATCATCTTCACAACCAAGCACCATGACGGATTCTGCATGTTCAAGACAGCAACTACTGACTATAACTCTTACGATGCCACTCCCGGTAAACGCGATTTCGTAAAAGAACTGGCAGAAGCCTGTAAACGGGGAGGGATCAATTTCGGCATGTATTTCTCTTTGATTGATTGGCACTTTCCACAAGCCTATCCTATTTCCAGCCATAACTGTGACTTTATTACTCCGCAACACCATGAGTTTACGAAACAACAAGTTACGGAACTGCTCACCAATTATGGCCCCATCTCCGAACTTTGGTTTGATATGGGTTCCAATACTCCCCAACAAAGCCAAGAGCTTTATGAACTGGTTCACAAACTGCAACCGGACTGCATGGTAAGCGGACGTCTCGGCAATGACCGTTATGACTTTGCAGTCATGGCTGATAATGCCTATCCTGAAGGAGCCCTCCAAACTGCATGGCAGTCGGCCGCTTCCATGTTCAACGAAACATGGAGCTATCGTTCATGGCAGGAAAGAGGAGATGTACATACCAAAGCAATGGAGAAATTGCGCAGCCTTATCAATGTGGTTTCGCACGGGGGCAACTTCCTGCTCAATATCGGGCCTAAAGGAGACGGCTCCGTTGTTCCTTTCGAAAAGGAAGTATTGACAGAAATCGGTGCCTGGCTGGAAAAGAACGGAGAAGCCATTTATGACACGGATGCTTCTCCCTTCCGTGAACAGTATGAATGGGGAGCCATCACTCGAAAAGAGAATACACTCTATCTGATTTTGTCAGGAAAATATCCTCTGCACGGCGAAATTATCCTGAATACTCCGGGTTTCAAGCTGAAAGAGGCAAAAGGCAACTACACCCACATCAGTCAAAAGAAAGGAAATCTGCATATTACTGTACCCCAAACAGCGTACAACAATACTGATATAGAAGTTCTTTCTTTAGACATGGACGTGACAACACCTATTGCTGCCACTCATGAATATGTACCTAATTACAGCTACTCTTGTTTTGATTATTACAGCAATTATCGCAGCACAGTAAGCTATGAATGGGAAATTCCTAACCGTAATACCCAACTGGAACTGACTTATACACCCCAGGAAATCGGCAAAGAACTTGTCATTACAAATCCGACCGGAAATGAACAAAGAATAACACTTGACGGAGCCAAAGCCAGCCCTTTAAAAGTAAATCCTAAAACCAAATGGGGAAAACGCTACCTCTGCGGACCGGGCAGCAGTTTGTTTGACGCTCCTTCCACTATCAATATCAGTCTTGATAAGACTCCTGTAAGAAACGGACAATGGAAAGAAACGAACGAAGAAAAGATGATGTTCCCTGCCAATATCCTTGAGACTTACTTTGTCATGCAGGAAGTAGAATCACCGGTAGCACAAGATGTATTAGTGGACGTAGGCGCAGGAAACGGTATTGAAGTTTATCTGAACGGTCGTTCTGTCATGAAGCATTTGAATCCGTATCGTTGCAAATTCCGTGAAGAAAAGGTATTATTGCATCTGCAAAAAGGGTTGAATCAAATTGTCTTGCGCTTGTACAACCGGTTTGAAAAGGAAACAGGATATCTGCTCCGTCCTTCGGATAAACAAATTGTTTATAAACAACGCTATACATACACAGTTTCCGAAGAAGACAAAAAACAGCCTGCCATCAAGTTGCAGATTAAACAAAATAATCTGCCGACCCAGCATACCGATACAGAATTACATAACCTTACTGTCAGAATAAAATAGTAACAAGGAAGACTACTTTCACCCCAAAAGCCCATGAATAGAAGATTTCAGCAGCCGTTATGTGTGAAAGGAGATTGTATATCAACTTCCCGGACAGATGAAAACAAACAATAGGCTTTATAAAAAACAGGGGAGTGTGTCAAAATGTGGATAATGCTGTCGTTTAGTTCGTAGGGGTGAGGTTCGCTCGCCCGAAAACAGTTTGCTTTGTCTCTTCGAGCAGGCAAACCTTGCCCCTACAGCTGACGATGGGATAAGCCGGTTTAGTTTTGACACCCCCTGCTTTCAACATATACAAAAGTCTTTTGGAAAAGCACACAGCCTTTCTAATTACTTAACCTGATTATACTGCTTTATCAAGATTTTCCAACCCTATAATTCATAATTACTCCTATCAACACTTGGATGGAAAAGACAAGCAAACCTACATTTAAGAAAATATTCCGCCATTCACTCTTTGTTGTAAATTGTTTGTAAAGCGGTTTAATGATAGGCGCATCCGAATGCTGTACTTTACAACGTGATTTGTCAATCGCTTTTTTATAATCCCCTATATCGAAAGTGCACCATTCATAGCATACCAACGAATCCTGCTTATCATGCTTTACGGCAACAACCCATGCTTTTACCTCCCTTTCTGCATATTTATGTTCAGGTAATGAATCCTCAAAAACCGGTGATACCGAATACCAATGCTGCTTCTTCTCCGTCCGATAAGAATGTCGGGATACACGTCGGGTATGTTCACGCCAAATACCGATGGTACTCCTCCTCTTATTATCCACCTCCAAACGATCAAAAGTAAAATACATAGGCTTATCTTTTTCCTTGTATAAATCTGTTATTGAAGCATAACGGACTATATCATCGGCAGAATGGAACAGCCAGTTTTGCAAAGGCACATTAAATGCAACGGAAGCCACAAACGTCCATAAAAGCAATAATCCCATCCAGCGCCCCCTGAAGCAAATAGCCACAATAATAGAAGAAACTAACGGAGCAAAAGAATAACATAGTATCTGTATCCAATTGGCAGTATATCCACGGAAAATACAAGTAAATATCAATCCCAACAAAGAGGGAATTATCAGTAGCAACAATAACTTTGATATCCGGTTGTGTCTCATCATAAAGCCATTCGTTTTTATCTGTTCCCACCCGCACATGACAATCATATACGGGCTGTGCCAAAGATACTCAAAAATCTGTTATTGCTTACCGGCAACCGTATCTTTCTTTATATCTATTTTCTTAGGAACAACAAAAAAATCATCAGGCGCTCCATTCCTAAAGAAATCTTCTTCCCTTATCTTCTTCACCCTTTTTTCGGCTATTTGATACATAGTAGTAGCAGATTCAATAATCTTTCCTTCTTCATCATAAGGGAAACGTTGATTCTTGGGAGTCAAAGACATAAACTTTTCATAAAAATGGATGGCATTCTCATAATCCTTGTTAGAGTCATAAGCTCTGGCAATACTATAGAACAGTTTATAATCTTTATTCAATTTATACAAACGGTTCATAACTTCTATCTTCTTATAGCTCTCACCGGCATAGCCATAACATTCCGCCAAACCTTTATAGAGACGCTCCAAAATACTATCACCGGGAGTAGCTATTTCTACAGCCTTTTCCATAAATTCTACCCCTTCCTTCTTCCATGAAGTGCGCGAACAGGATTTTGCATAATAATATAATACATTAATATCGGTAGAGTTTTTCGCATACGCTTCCTTCAAATTATCGTATGAGCCATAAAACCAATTGTCTCCATAATAAGATATACCTAAATAATAAAAGGTAAGAAAACTGCGGTCACCCATTCTCTTCAAACTTTCATAACGCTCGATTGCCTTCTTATAATCTTTCAACATACAATAAGCTTTAGCATTCTGGCGGTTGACATCCACACTTGTCGTATCGCTCAGTCGATAACACTCTGTCACATCAATAGCATCTGTAAATTGCCGATTATTATTAAAGATATTGGCTATACGAGCGACGGTCTGGGCATCCAAGGAATCTCGACGATAGGCTACATTATAACTGAAAAAAGCATTGGGTATATTCTGCATTCCTTCATAAGCCTGCCCCAAATACTTATATCCGGTGGCAGAAACCGTATCTTGTTCCAACCAGCCATGGCAAGCATCGCGTGCCTCTTTAAAGTTCTCCGCATTCAACAAAGAACGTATATATTGCAATCGAAAGAACTTATTATTTGGGCGTAAACTCACCGCCTTCCGATAATAATCAGCCGCCTGACGCGGACTACCCATCAGTTTGTAACACTCTGCCAAATCTATCAATATTTTTGTATCTGTAGTATCCTTTACAAAAAGAGAAGTCAAATCGACAATGGCTTCAGGATAACGATTCATAGCCTTCAAAGCCTGTATCCTAGTCGATAACAATAACGAATCCTTTGTGCCAGGGGATATCAGATTGATTACTTTATCATAATCAAATTCTTCCATAGCCGAACTAATTTCATCGTGTACCTGTGCAAAAGTTGTCATAGACAATAGACACAGCATGAGTGTTACAAATGATTTCATAGCATTATACTTTAATTTTATGGTTATTCACCCCATATCATTCTTACTTTTTTCTATTCTGCAAAGGCGTATTATCCTTCTTAGCTTCATCAACGACCAACCTAAACTTAACAGGCAGCGTGAACTGGGTACGCACCGCCACTCCCCGTTGCTTTCCCGGTTTCCATTTAGGCATGCTCATGATGACTCTCATAGCTTCTTTATCCAAATACTCGTCTACCCCTTGGGCAATCTTCGGATTGGAAATACTTCCGTCTTTCTCAATAATGAACCGGACGGATACTATCCCCTGAGCACCATTCTCTATGGATATTGCCGGATACTTTACGTGCCGGGCTATGTAACGCATGCACTCGTCTATGCCACCGGGAAATGAAGGCATCTCTTCTGCAATCTGAAACACTTGCCCTCCAGCAGACGGTTTTTCTCCTGACATTACAATAACAATATCCTGTTCTTTTTCATCTGCAGCGACCTTTACCTCCACCGTTTTATAACCGGCAAAAGAGATTTGCAAGACATTGCCCGCCTCCACCGGCAATTCAAAACGACCTTCTTCATCGGTAACAGTGCCTATAGTAGATCCTTTAATAAGCACATTGGCACCTATTATTCCACTACTATATTCTTCATCAAGAACTCGGCCTTTCACTTTTATTCCATCTTCCGACAGAATTTCTGCACTTTTAACCTCTTCGGCTTTCACAATTGCAGTCAAATCATTAACTTTGACGGCTGAAATCTCATCTAATTCCGTTGAGACTTCGGGGCGGGCAAAAGCAGTTATTGCAATAGCTGCCAACGGAAGTACATAAAGATACTTCAAACGTGCCCATGGGCTTGATTTTTCTTTTAACATCATAGTAATACGTTTTTTAAGTGAACTGTGATTAAAGCTGTTGGCCATAGAGTAGAGCCTTGTGCCGACAGCTTTTTTAATTAATAATAACTGATATTTTTTTGCATCGATGCCTTGATTGATAACACATTCATCCGCTTCATATTCATGAATGTTCTGTAATTCCTGTTTCAACAGCCATGAAGCCGGATTAAACCATTGAAAAAAGATACATATATCCGCCACCAATAAATCAATGGAATGACGTTTACGGATATGTGCTACTTCATGAACCAGAATCTCTGTACCATTTTCCAATAAATCCGTCTCGGAAATCAGCACAAATTTCATCCAACTAAAAGGAGCTATGTTCTTTCGATGAGCGATTATAGTAATACCGTTTTCCCGACTGACTATCCGGCTATCCCTAATCAAATGCAACATACGGAATAAAGACCATACAGTGCGGATTAAAAAGAAAACAATGCCCGACAAATAAACTAACAACAGCATTTCCCTCCATGTAAAATCAGACACCAACATTATATTTCCAGCTTCTTCTACCGGGCTCACCCCCACCGTCAACAAAAGCTCTTCGAAGGTAAGGAATTGTTGGTGCACCTCAGTCGGCTCCTTTACCGTTACCTCCATGAACGGCACAATGCAAGACAAAAGTAAAATGCCAAGCAATGCAAATCTGTTGAAACGATGAAACGTTTCCTTGCTGAGCAACAGGCGATAAAATAAATAAAATACCGCCAGGCAGACCGATGATTTAAGTATATAAACGAAAAATGCTCCCATAGTTACTGTCCGTTGATTTATTTATTGGCATTCTCAACCTCACGAATCAACTGTTTCAGTTCCTCTACCGAAATATCTTCCTCTTTTACAAGTGATGATACAGCTCCCAAATATGAATTATTAAAATACTTACTGATTACTCCTTTCAATGTCTTCTTTTTAAAATCATCCCGACTCACCACTGCATAATATTGATAAGTATTTCCAAACACTTCATGATGCAAAAAACCTTTTTCCTCCAATCCGCGTACTATCGTAGAAAGTGTATTGAAATGAGGACGCGGTTCATCATAAAATTCAAGCAATTGCTTTACAAACAGAGGGCCTTTCTCCCAGAAATACCCCATGATTTCCTCTTCTTTTACAGTCAACGTTTTCATAAGCTTCTTTTGTTTACTGCAAATAAACTAAAAGTTTTAGTTTTAAAACTAATATTCATAGTTAAAGTAAACTAAAAGCCGCAGTTTTATTCCTTCCGCACAAATTCTATCGGGCCTTCCCAATCTGACGGAAGTACTTCCACTTCTATCACATTACTTCCACTACGGAGTGCATCAGTGACATCCACTTCATAAGGAGCAGTCCACACCGTACCGCAATTGATACTGTTGATACGGACTGTTGCCATTTCATCCACTTTTCCCAACCTAACTACAATACGTCCTTCTTGAGATGTCTTCCACATGAAAAGTCCTTTATAGAAAGAACGGCCAAAATAATTCTTTATCTGCTTATTCTCCTCCCGACTTCTATTAAAAAGAACAGGACGAGTAATGCTTTTATATATTTCCGAGAAATTGACTGTCCATTCGTTTATTTTCAGTACAACCGGCGTTACCAAAGTCGGCTCCACAATCTCAGCTCCGGAGTCTTCTTTCGGAAACACCACAAAGACAGAACCGTAAGCAGGTAAAGAGAGAGTCACTTCCGTACGACCTTCCACTTCTTTCCAATTAGCAGAACGAAATATGGTTCCTGTAACGGCATTCCATAATTCAGGCATACGGTGAGTAACGGGAAAAGATACTGTAACCATACGCATACTGTCTGCCTGACTAGCAAAAAAATAAATATCCATGTCTTCACCGTTGCGATGTGTCCAAAATATATCTGAGAGAATAGTTTTATCTACAAATAATAGAGAATCATTCACCTGACGCCCATACTGCAACAAAGTTCGGCACCGAGAAGCATAAGTAAGAAACGACTTGCTTTCTTCCCACCAATTCCGATTAGAATCGGACACGATACGAAGACTATCCATCCAAGCTTCATTCATTCTCTCATTTGCAAGTGTATCAGAGAGACTTTGTTCTTCTGCTTCTGCATTTAACGAAGTGTCCGCAGCCGCTTCACTCACACCATTATCTATACAAAAGAAAATACTGCCATTATCGGTAACAAAGTTGCGGTCAAGCAAAGGTTTCAACATAGCCGGACTTTCTTTCCAAGTCCCGTCAATCTTAACCAACCCATTGTTCTGAGGTACACCCTCTCCTATTATCCGACAATCATACTGACGAAAACAATCCGAGGCAACAGTACTGAATACATCTGTCAATAATTCACTGACAGTCAATTGTACATCCCGAGCTATACTTTCCACCCGGTCGGCACTCTCCATCGGTATCCCCGCCAATATGGGAAGATAGGGAATCAAGTCATAACCACGCCGTTTTTCAAACTCGGCGGGAAAGTTCTTCGTCCAGTTTTGATTATCCGCAGTCCAATGATTAACATAAACATACTTCAACATACGCCGAATCGGTTCCGCATCTGCCTTTCTATATACATAGGTAAACCAGTCCGTCCATAATTTGTATACAGTTTCGGAGCTCAGCTTATCACACCTCAGTCCTTGTTCCTGTCCGGCAACAGTATCGGCAGGTGCAACTGCTGTATGCCCCACACGCAATATACGCCATTTCCCTTCAGGCAACCGCGCAGTAAGGCGCCCCTGATACACAGGTAACTGCATGGATTGCTCCGGGCTGATGAAGTATGCTGTTTGTGAAGAGGAATCCCCGGAAACCGATAAGAGACCGGCATTATCAAGACTGGCAGGAAATGCATAAGCCGATATATCTTCATAATATCCTTTATAAGTATCAGGCTGAGGCAAGGCTAGATTACGTAAAGTCCCCCCATCTACAATTGTATCACTCCACACCAACCTCTGCATAGCTTCTGAAGGAGTAATCCGTATATCATCAGGTAAAGAACCATGGTCACTCATCTGCATTCCCAAATCCATGCCAAGACGGTCGGCTTCCTTCATTGTAAAATTAAACACCCGCCAATATCCGGGTTCCCGATAAGCATTGACAGCCAAAATACAACACCCTCCAAAACCGACTTTGTGCATCGTGTCCAACTTATCTCTCACTTCCTGAAAAGTGACATCTTTATTATCCCAACTCCAAACTGCCCACGGACGGTCTGCCACAGAAGGAGAAAGGAAACGTTTCTGCCAGTCATTGGGAACGGCAGCCAATGAGTACTCAAACATCAATAAAGAAAACAAAAGCAAATATTTTATCTTCATAATCATGTAAAATGTCTCTTTGATTACAACTAAACAATAATATATATCCAAGATATGAAAATAAAAATGACTCGCCAAAGATTGGCAGCAGATGAAATAAACTTTAACTAAAGTGAACTTTCAAGATACAAAAAACAAAAGAGTTTTTTCCAAAACAGTAGTAACAGTTTATGAAAACAATAATAATAACTTTTTTTGGCCGACACAGACCGACATATCCCGATTAGACTTGGGAACGCATCATATTGGGAGTTCCCCTGATACAATGACATTATAGATATTACAAAAGAAATAGCCAGCAAACCTGATGGATTTTAAATATGATTGCAAAGATAAACCGACCTTCCGAATAAAAAATCTTCCATGAAGGGATTTTCCCGCCTCATGGAAGATAGAATATATTTCTTCTTTTTAGAATTCGCTGGTAAAGTGGAACTTGATATGCTTAAAATCCATTTGAGCCATCTGGAGAACATAATTACTGTCAGCAAGGAAAACATCCCGTCCATCACGGTCTTTTGCCATATACTGATACTTACGTTTTTTGAAAGCCTCCAATTCTTCGACATCATCACTTTCTATCCAACACGCCTTATAAAGGCTGATGGGCTCCCAACGGCATTTTGCATTGTATTCGTTTTCCAAACGATATTGGATAACCTCAAACTGCAACTGTCCTACTGTACCGATAATCTTACGTCCATTAAACTGATTGACAAACAACTGAGCTACACCCTCATCCATCAATTGGTCGATACCTTTTGCCAACTGTTTCTGCTTCATCGGGTCGGCATTCTCGATATATTTAAACATTTCAGGAGAAAAACTGGGAATACCCCGGAAATGTAATTTCTCGCCTTCGGTCAATGTATCACCAATTTTAAAGGTACCATTGTCCGGCAAACCGATGATATCGCCTGCCCATGCCTCATCAACAGTAGTCTTACGCTGTGCCATGAACTGCGTAGGCGAAGAAAAACGCATCGTCTTATCATGCCGTACATGATAATAAGGTGTATTGCGAGAAAACTTTCCCGAGCACACTTTACAGAAAGCGATACAAGAGCGATGATTTGGGTCAATATTGGCAGTGATTTTGAATACAAATCCGGTGAACTTAGATTCATCCGGTTCCACCTCACGTTCTTCTGTCTTGGTAGGACGCGGACTTGGAGCAATCTCCACAAAACAATCGAGCAGCTCCTGCACACCGAAGTTATTCAATGCCGAACCGAAGAATACCGGAGCCAGCTCTCCTTTCAAATAACTCTCTACATCAAATTCGGGATAAACACCATCAATAAGTTCAAGCTCATTACGCAGTTTTTCTGCCAAAGGTGCTCCAATCCGATTGTCAAGCTCTTCGGTATGAATATCTACTTCCACCTTTTCCGTCACTACTTGCTTGGAAGGTTGAAAGAGGTTAAGTTTTTGTTCATAAATATTATATACGCCTTTGAAGCGGGGACCACTTTCAATAGGCCATGTCAAAGGACGGACACTAATGGCAAGTTCTTCTTCCAGCTCATCCAACAAATCGAACGGATCTTTAGCTTCACGGTCCATCTTATTGACAAATATAATAACAGGAGTGTTACGCATACGGCAGACTTCCATTAGTTTACGTGTCTGTGTTTCCACACCTTTTGCACCATCCACCACAATAATTACACTATCCACAGCCGTCAGAGTACGATAAGTATCTTCGGCAAAGTCCTGGTGCCCCGGAGTATCGAGAATATTGATTTTATAATCATGATAATCAAACTCCATCACAGAAGTGGTAACAGAGATACCACGCTGCTTTTCAATATCCATCCAGTCGGATGTTGCAGTTTTCTTTATTTTATTGCTCTTCACGGCTCCTGCCACTTGAATCTGTCCACCGAAAAGCAACAACTTCTCTGTCAATGATGTTTTACCGGCGTCCGGGTGTGCGATAATCGCAAACGTTCGTCTTCTTTCTATTTCGTTGTTCATATATCATTATACATTTAATTCCTTGATACACTGTTCCAGACTCTCTTCCCAATGAGGAATCTCGATGCCATACGTATGTTTTATCTTTGTCTTATCCAATACAGAATAGTGAGGCCGAGGAGCTTTTGCAGGATATTCATCTGTATGCAAAGGACTTACCTTGCAATTGCCAATACCGGCTATACGGTGAATGGACTTGGTAAAATCATACCAGGAGCAGACTCCTTCATTACTGAAATGATAGATACCGGGAATAATACCTTTACGGATAGCTGCAAAAACAGCAGACGCCAAATCGCGGGCATAAGTCGGCGTACCTATCTGGTCGAAAATAACTCCCAATGATTCCCTTTCCTTCCCTAAACGAATCATGGTTTTCACAAAATTATTGCCAAATACAGAATACAGCCATGCCGTACGGATAATCATTGCCTTACTGCAATATTCCAAAGCCTTTTTTTCACCGGCCAATTTAGTAACACCATATACAGAATTAGGACAAGTCGGTTCGGTTTCTCTATATGGTACATAATTGGTTCCGTCAAATACGTAATCTGTAGAAATCTGAATAAATTCCGCCTGATTCTCCTCTGCAGCCTTTGCCAGATAACCGACTGCCTCACTATTTAGTTTGGCACATAATTCCTGATTGTCTTCCGCTTTATCCACAGCTGTATAAGCAGCACAATTCACAATGACATCGATTTCATTTTCCTTGACGAAAGCCATTACAGCTTTTTCATCACAGATATCCAACTCGGCTACATCCGTAAAAAAATAGTTATATTCCTTATTCTCAAGCGAAAGCACACGCATTTCGTTTCCTAATTGGCCATTAGCACCTGTCACCAATATATTTTTCATTTTCATTTTATTTATTTTCTCTTCATTACAAAAGGCTGTTTCCAAAAAGCCCTAGTATTTTGTCATCTATGAATACCGTGAAAAATCTGAAATATCCACTTTATGTCTATAGTTCCTTCATTGCACTCGGAATAACAGAGCAAAAAACAGTGCAATATACCTTTAGGAGCAACCTCATCCTCAAGAAGAAATGACTCGCTAGAATTCCAATTCTCCTTTTTTGTCCTCTATATAATAATTGGACAACATAGCAAGCAAACCGGAAATAGCCTGCTGTGCCTTCTTTGTTTCTTCGCTGATTTCTTTCTTTTGCAACTTCAATAACAATATCCCATAAAGTGCCTCAAAGCAGGTTTCCAGTTCAGGTTCTTCTTTATTAGCACCTTTGGCACGAAGTTCTACTATATAAGGCAGAGCTTTATAATACGCTGCACTATAATAAGGAAACTTGGAAGAACGAAGCAACTGCAGATGCAAGTCGGTCAACCAAGTGATAATATTCTTGTTAATCTGCAGATGACCTTTCTCCATTACATTTTCACGACGCATCATTTCAATCAGGTCTATATACCATTGTGTCAATTCTACTTTCTGTTCTTCCGTCAGAGGGTAAGAGTCAACAATGTTTTTCTTTATCTTCTCCATATCACAGCCGTTGGCACGTATCATATCTTCCACTTGCCACATATATATAAGGTATTCGGCTATATTATTCTCTTTTAACTGTTTGGAAATAAACATTTCTTTATTTTTTAAGTTACAAATTGAAAATTATAAGGTTCAACGTGCTTCACACAAGATATGTTTTCCTGTCAGTACATCGTTTTTCCTAATATAGTATAAATGAAGCCGACTACAGACATCAACATCACTATAACACCGATAACACGGTTCAAAATCCAAATGCCACGTAAATTGAAACGAGTACGTACTTTATTGACAAAATACGTAATACCGAACCACCATAAAAGTGCTCCCAATACAATGGCCAGATAACCGACCAACTGAAGCCCCAACGGACTACCCGGCATCACAAAAGAAAAACGGGCGAACAAACCGATAAATAGGAAAATAATCAAAGGATTAGAGAATGTCACAAAGAAAGCAGTGACAAAATTATGTAGATAACTGCCTGGTGTAGAAGATACAGGTCGGATAGAATGGACAGGATTGCTACGGAAAGTATAAATACCGAACATTAATAGCATAACGCTACCAACAATCTGTAAAAGCACCTGGTTCTTTGCCAGAAATTCATCCATGAAACTCATTCCATATCCTGTTATCAGAGCATAGCCTATATCGCTCAAAGCCGCTCCCAACCCGGTAACAAATCCATACCATCGTCCTTTGTTCAGTGTGCGCTGAATACAAAGTACCCCAACAGGACCTAAGGGCGCAGAAACCACTACGCCAACTATAAGTCCTTTCACCAGCAAATCGAGTATGGTTACTTGTTCTATCCAATTCATGCTGCAAAGATGGTATTTTTTTGCGAAAGTACCTATATTTACACACAAATTTCTTTCATAGCCCGGCTCTTTTATGTAACTTTGCACCTTATTAATAGACTCTTGATATTACAACCTAGTTTTCAATTAACAAAACAACTATAAAAGTGCTATGATTCTATTTTTCAGAACACCCACTAAAAGTGTAATAGCAACAGAAGTCAATCATGAACTGGCTTCTGAAGATATTCAAAAACTGAGTTGGCTTTATGGAGAAGCCACTGTAGAAAACGAAGAAAACCTGAAAGGCTGCTTCATCGGACCGCGTCGGGAAATGATAACCCCTTGGAGTACAAATGCTGTAGAAATTACTCAGAACATGGGGTTGACAGGTATACAACGCATTGAAGAATATTTCCCTGTGAAAGATGAAAATGCCGAATACGACCCCATGCTACAACGCATGTATAAAGGATTGAACCAGGAAATTTTCACTGTTAACATTAAACCTCAACCGATTGTTTACATTGAGAATCTGGAAGAATATAATGAAAAAGAAGGTCTTGCACTTTCTCGTGAAGAAATGGACTACCTGCTGAAAGTCGAAAAAGACCTGGGACGTAAATTAACTGACTCTGAAGTATTCGGCTTTGCACAGATTAATTCGGAACACTGCCGCCATAAAATCTTCGGCGGAACATTCATCATTGATGGTGAAGAGATGGAATCATCTTTATTTCAGATGATTAAAAAAACGACTGCCGAAAATCCCAATAAAATTATTTCTGCTTATAAAGATAATGTGGCTTTTGCAGAAGGCCCGGTTGTGGAACAATTCTCTCCGGCCGACCACTCCACTTCCGACTATTTCATTATCAAAGATATCAAAACAGTCATCTCGCTAAAAGCTGAAACACATAACTTCCCCACTACCGTAGAGCCGTTCAACGGTGCATCAACCGGTACCGGAGGTGAAATCCGCGACCGCATGGGTGGCGGTAAAGGTTCATGGCCCATTGCAGGTACAGCTGTCTATATGACTTCTTATCCGCGCACTGAAGAAGGACGTGAATGGGAAGATATCTTGCCGGTACGCCAATGGTTATACCAGACTCCCGAACAAATTTTAATTAAAGCTTCCAACGGTGCTTCCGATTTTGGTAACAAATTCGGTCAGCCGCTGATTTGTGGTTCTGTATTGACCTTCGAGCATCAGGAGAACGGTGAAAAGTATGCATACGACAAAGTTATCATGCTGGCCGGTGGCGTGGGTTACGGTACTCAACGCGACTGCCTGAAAGGTCACCCCGAAACAGGAAACAAAATTGTTGTTATGGGTGGTGACAACTATCGAATCGGTTTGGGTGGCGGTTCTGTTTCCTCTGTTGAAACAGGTCGATACTCATCGGGAATCGAACTCAATGCAGTTCAACGTGCCAATGCAGAAATGCAGAAACGTGCTTATAATGTAGTTCGTGCCTTGTGTGAAGAAGAAAACAATCCGATTGTTTCTATCCACGACCACGGTTCGGCAGGTCACGTAAACTGTTTGTCTGAGCTAGTAGAAGAAAACGGCGGATTAATCCACATGGACAAACTGCCTATCGGTGACAAAACACTGTCTGCCAAAGAGATTATTGCCAATGAGTCTCAAGAACGTATGGGGTTGCTGATTGATGAATCGGCTATTGAACACGTACAAAAGATAGCCGACCGCGAACGTGCCCCAATGTATACTGTAGGTGAAACTACCGGTGATGCCCGTTTTGCTTTTGAACAAGCTGATGGTGTCCGCCCATTTGATTTGGCAGTAGATCAAATGTTCGGTTCTTCTCCGAAAACTTATATGGTGGACAAGACTGTAGAACGCCATTATGAAAACGTAACTTACGAAACTTCAAAATTAAACGAATATATCCGCCGCGTACTTCAACTGGAAGCTGTTGCCTGCAAGGATTGGTTAACCAACAAAGTAGACCGTTCCGTAACAGGTAAGATTGCCCGCCAGCAATGTCAGGGCGAAATCCAGCTACCGTTGAGCGACTGTGGTGTCGTTGCCCTTGACTATCGAGGCGAAAAAGGCATTGCCACTTCTTTGGGACATGCTCCGCAAGCTGCCTTGGCTAATCCGGCTGCAGGTTCTGTATTGTCGGTAGCCGAAGCGTTGACCAATCTTGTTTGGGCTCCAATGGCAGAAGGAATGGACAGTATCTCCCTGTCTGCCAACTGGATGTGGCCATGCCGTGCACAGGAAGGTGAAGATGCCCGTCTTTATACGGCTGTCAAGGCGCTGTCTGACTTCTGCTGCGCACTGCAAATCAATGTGCCGACCGGTAAGGATTCCCTGTCTATGACTCAAAAATACCCAAATGGAGAAAAGATCATCAGCCCGGGAACAGTTATCGTTTCAGCCGGCGGAGAAGTATCCGATGTAAAGAAAGTCGTTTCTCCTGTATTGGTAAATGATGCCAAGAGTACCATTTATCATATCGACTTCAGTTTTGACAAGTTGCGTTTAGGTGGTTCTGCTTTCGCACAGTCATTAAATAAAATAGGAGATGATGTCCCGACAGTTCAAAATCCCGAATATTTCCGCGATGCTTTCCTTGCCATACAAGAACTTATCAACAAGGGCCTGATTATGGCAGGTCATGATATCTCAGCCGGTGGTCTCATTACTACACTACTCGAAATGTGCTTCTCAAACATGGAAGGTGGTATGGAAATCAACCTTAATAAAATAAAGGAAAACGATATCATCAAAATTCTGTTTGCCGAAAATCCGGGTATCGTCATTCAGGTGAAAGATAAAGACAAAGCCGAAGTCAAGAAGATATTGGAAGATGCCGGAATCGGCTACGTGAAATTGGGTACCCCCACAGACGAACGCCATATTCTAGTAACCAAAGAAGATGCCACTTACCAATTCGGTATTGACTATCTGCGTGATGTTTGGTATTCTACTTCTTATTTGCTTGACCGCAAACAAAGCATGAACGGTTGCGCTAAGAAACGTTTTGAAAATTACAAAGAGCAACCACTGGAGTTTGTATTCGATAAATCATTCACCGGGAAGTTCTCACAATATGGAATCACTCCCGAACGTCGTACACCGACCGGCATTAAGGCTGCCATCATTCGTGAAAAAGGCACCAATGGTGAACGCGAAATGGCATATATGCTTTACCTGGCAGGCTTCGATGTGAAAGATGTCACTATGACCGACCTGATAAGCGGACGCGAAACATTAGAAGACATTAATATGATTGTATTCTGTGGAGGATTCTCCAATTCCGATGTTCTGGGTTCTGCCAAAGGATGGGCAGGTGCATTCTTATTCAATCCGAAAGCCAAAGCAGCACTGGATAATTTCTACGCACGCAAAGACACCCTGTCACTGGGAGTATGTAACGGTTGCCAATTGATGATTGAATTGGGACTGATTAATCCTGAGCATAACAAGAAAGCTAAAATGCTGCATAACGACTCACACAAGTTTGAATCTAAGTTTGTCGGTGTAACAGTTCCGATGAACAGAAGTGTTATGCTCGGCTCATTAAGCGGCAGCAAATTAGGTATTTGGGTGGCACACGGAGAAGGCAAATTCTCATTACCATACGAAGAAGATAAGTATAATGTAGTATTGAAATACTCATACGATGAATATCCCGGTAATCCGAACGGTTCAGACTACAGCGTAGCCGGATTAGCAAGTTCAGACGGACGCCACTTGGCAATGATGCCTCACTTAGAACGCTCTTGTTTCCCGTGGCAAAATGCTTACTATCCTTCTGACAGAATAAACAAAGACCAAGTAACACCATGGATTGAAGCATTTGTCAACGCAAGAAAATGGGTTGAAATGAACAAATGATAAAACGATTTGTTATATTTACTAAAAAAGCGGTATATCATACTGATTGCCGCTTTTTTTACATATAATAGATTTTGAAATGACAAGAAAATTTGCGAGCTTTGTAAGGTTTTCGCGTCTAAATACCATTATGAAAAGGACTCTTTTACTTATATACTTTACAATTATTTTTATAACTTCTGTCTCTGCCCAACTTTACCAGTATCTAGATACTAACGATGGCTTGAGCAGTCGTAGAGTCCTGTCCATACAAAAAGACAATAAAGGATATATGTGGTTCCTCACCCATGAAGGAATCGACAGGTACAATGGCAAGCAATATGTTCATTACAGCTTATCAGCAGATGGTCAACCTAATATGAAATCTTTTCCCAACCTGAATACTTTGGAAATAGATACAGCCGGCGTAATTTGGGAAATAGGAAAAAACGGATATATTTTTAAGTACAATTCACTACAAGACAAATACGAGCTGGCCTATAATTTTGCCAGCAAAGACAAAAGCAACAGTGGGCTTCCACTCATCAGCACTTATTTGGACAACAAAAACAATATTTGGCTTTGTACCAAAGACAAACAATACATTTTTGATATCGACCAGGAAAAACTGATTCGCCTAACCAGTTCTATTCAGGAAGAGATTACCTGCATTACAGAAGCCGGAAATAACCAATATTTTTTAGGAACAAATCATAATATATTTTGCGTTAAACTAATTGATAAGCATCAACTACAGATACAAAAACATCCCCAATTAGACCAATTCCAAATTGTTACTTATCTGTATTTTCACAAAAGCACTCAGACTCTTATTATAGGAACACTGAGAGACGGTATATATCTATATAACATCAATACTCAACAACTAATGGATGTTCCCACAAAGTTGTTGGACATTACAGTCAATACAATCATAGCCAACCCCAAGAAAATAGACGAAGTCCTGATAGCCACTAATGGAGCAGGTGTTTACAAACTCAATTTATTCACTCGTGAATTATCCCCTTTTCTGATTGCCGATCACAATCATTCAAACAAAATGAATGGGAATATTGTGAATGACATATTCATTGATAAAGATGACAAATTATGGATGGCCATTTATCCTGTCGGAATTACCTTATTCTCGAATAAATATCCGGGCTATAAATGGATACAACATTCTTATGACAATCCAAATTCACTAATAGACAATCAAGTGAACTCTATTTTAGAGGATTCGGAAGGTGATATTTGGTATGCTACAAGTAATGGCATCTGTTTTTACAATTCTCAGAATAAACAGTGGAAGTGCCTTCTTTCCACTTATCAGAACGACACACAAAATCAGAACCATGTCTTTATTTCCATGTGCGAAACAGCCCCAGGCACCATATTGGTAGGAGGATATATGTCGGGAATGTATCAAATCAACAAGAAAGACATGGTGCCTAAATATTTTTCTCATCAATCCACTCTAGGATGGACCAATATCCGCCCTGATAAATACATACGTTGCATCTACAAGGACAATGATGGAATCATTTGGGCAGGTGGCTATTATAACCTGAAAAGTTATAATATACAAACAAAAGAAATTCAGTGCTACGGTATGGATTTTCCGGTTACCTGTATTAAGAACAAAGACCAATACAACCTGTGGATAGGTACCATCAATGGGCTATACCAATTCAATAAACGAAACCAAACACTGAAACCGGTCAATCTGGATTCTGAAATTGGATGTATCAATACGATTTATCAAGATACTGTTGCCCATATTACCTATATCGGTACTCATGGTTCGGGCATGTGGGTATATAATAATAACACTGACAAAGTCGTACGTTATCATATAAAAAACTCAGCGTTGATTTCCAATAATATCTATTGCATTTTGCCGGCTTCGGAAACGGATCTGGTTATCAGTACCGAAAATGAATTAACTCGTTTCAAAGTAAAAGAAAGAATATTCTCCAATTGGACAAAAGAACAAGGATTGATGGCTGTGAACTTCAATCCCTCATCGGGCATACACACCCGATCAGGATATTTTATATTCGGAACAGGAAACGGAGCCATTGAAATAGCAGACACCGTAAGCCTGCCCAATCGTTTCAAGTCTAAAATGATATTCAGTGATTTCAGCATCTTATATCAAAAGGTTTTCCCCGGTGAAAAGAATTCCCCTTTAACCCAAGATATAGACGATACAGAACACATCACTTTGGATTATAGTCAAAATATATTCTCGTTAAATGTATCTTCCATTAATTACGACAATCCGTCTAATATTCTATACACTTGGAAATTAGAAGGATTTTACGATGAATGGACAAGTCCCACAGCAGATAACCTGATACGTTATACCAACATCAATCCCGGGCATTATAAACTGAGGGTGAGAGCCATTCTGATGGATGACGAGCATGTATTGGAAGAAAGAGCTATAAAAATAACCATAACTCCCCCTTTTTGGGCAACTTTTTGGGCCGGAATCATTTATCTTATTATAATAATATTAATTACAGTAAGTATTTTACGTTTCTTATGGTTAAGGAAAGACAGGAACAATTCTAAAGAGAAAATCCAATTCTTTATCAACACCGCCCATGACATACGTACGCCGCTGACCTTGATAAAGGCTCCGTTGGGAGAAATTCTGAAGAATGAACAACTGACAGAACAAGGGAAAATTAATATCAACCTTGCTATTCAGAATACAGACAATTTATCTGATTTGGCAAGTAATCTGATTAATTTCGAAAAAGAGGAACTTTATACGCCCAACGTTTATGTATCCAGATACGAATTAAATTCATATATTAAGTCTTACATTGAGCAATTCAAGCTATACGCAGAGAAAAAACAAATTGAAATTCATTTTGAATCCAATTTTACTTCTCAAGAAGTATGGTTGGATAGAAACAAGATGGATTCCATCATCAGAAACCTGATGACTAATGCACTGAAATACACTCAACAAGGAGGAAGTATCAAAATTCAGACTTCCAAAAGTAAAAGCCATTGGTTTCTGTTCATCACAGATACCGGAATCGGAATTTCATCCAATGACCAGAAAAAAATGTTCAAAGAACTGTTCAGAGGGAAAAATGCCACTAATTTACAAATTACCGGCAGCGGTATCGGCATGATGCTTACTTACAAGCTCATCAAGAACCACTGTGGCAAAATTAGTATGAGCAGCATAGAGAATATGGGTACTACCTTTAAACTATCATTCCCTATAAAAAGCAGAAAATATAATAACAAACTCTTCCCCAAAGCTGATGTCATCGATCCGCTTCCTATCGTGAGAGAAGAAAACAAAGAGGAGGTCACCATTCCTCCTATTCCGCAACTTAAACAGGCTGATAAAGAAGCTCCTTATATTCTGGTAGCCGAAGACAATGTGGAGTTACGTACTTTCTTATTACAGATATTATCCGATGAATATCAAGTAACAGGAGTCAGCAACGGACAAGAAGCGATTAATTCTATCAAAACCAAACAGCCCGACCTCATTCTTTCAGACATTATGATGCCGGAACTGAATGGAGAACAAATGTGCCGTATTGTGAAAAATGATGTAGAAACAAGTCATATTCCTGTCATTCTGCTAACTGCATTGAATGATAAAGAAAGTATTATCAAAGGATTACAGAGCAAAGCAGACAGATACATCATTAAACCGTTTGATGTCGGCGTCTTAAAAGCCAACATAACCAATGTACTTGCTATCAGGGAGCTTATACGCAAACGTTACAGTCAATTCCAGTTCACCACGGAAGAGGAAAATGTGCCTCACCCACCATTGGACTTAGATCAGGAATTTATTATAAAAGTAACCGAAACCATTAAAAAAAATCTGAGCAAAGAACTAAATGTAGACACTTTATGTGCTGCTTTCAATATGAGTAGAAGTAGTTTTTATAACAAAATAAAAGCATTAACAAATTATTCACCCAGCGAGTTTATCCGTAAAGTGCGTATGAATGAAGCTGCCATACTATTGAAAAGCAAGAAATACACGGTATCCGAAGTTTCAGATATGCTGGGCTTTGGCGACCCGAAATATTTTACAGATAGCTTTAAGAAATACTTTGATGTACCGCCAAGCGTTTATATGAAACAAAATTAAGACATGAATTTCTATTTAAAATCATTCGCCATCTTTTTAAAGATTGGCCTGTTTACCATCGGAGGAGGTTATGCAATGGTTCCACTCATACAAGATGAAATAGTGGAGAAAAGAAAATGGATTGATAAAGAAGACTTTATCGACTTATTGGCACTTACTCAGTCTGTTCCAGGCATATTTGCCGTAAACATAGCTATCTTTATAGGATATAAGTTACGCAAATTCAAAGGAGCTCTAGCCATGGCGCTCGGAACCATACTTCCCTCCTTCTTCATTATTTTAGCCATAGCCTTGTTTTTCCAACAATTCAAGAATTATGAAGTAGTAGAAAATATATTCAAAGGAATCCGCCCGGCAGTGGTCGCATTGATTGCCGCTCCTACTTTCTCAATGGCAACATCAGCAAAGATAAACCGCTATACAATATGGATACCTATAGTATCGGCACTTCTTATCTGGTTATTGGGTATATCCCCTGTGTATATTATCATCATTGCCGGAGTAGGAGGCTTTTTCTATGGTAAGTACAAACATAAACATGCATCAAAATGATATTCCTTTATTTATTCTACACATTCTTTAAGATAGGTCTCTTCGGCTTTGGAGGCGGTTATGCCATGCTTTCCTTGATTCAGGGAGAAGTAGTGACGCGTTATCATTGGATTAATGCCGGTGAATTTACTGACATCGTAGCTATCAGCCAGATGACTCCGGGTCCTATAGGCATTAATTCCGCCACTTATGTAGGATATACTGCCGTACTGAACGCAGGATACAGCGAAGCTTTCGCCGTCATCGGCTCCATTGTGGCAACATTTGCTGTTGTCTTTCCTTCCTTCATCTTAATGATTGCCATCAGCAAATTCTTTCTGAAATATCAAAAACACCCGGCTGTTGAAGCCGTATTCAGTGGATTGCGCCCCGCAGTGGTAGGTTTGCTGGCTGCGGCAGCCCTCGTTTTAATGAATAAAGAAAACTTCGGCAGCTATAAAGTAGATTGGTATCAATTCATTATCAGTATCATCATCTTCCTTGCAGCTTTCTTCGGAACACGCAAATATAAGATAAACCCTATATTAATGATTATCCTCTGCGGATTGGCAGGATTCTTGCTTTATTAGTCTATAAAGAAAGGGACGTGTCAAAACGTCGATAATGCTGTCATTTAACCGGTAGGGCGAGGTTCGCTCGCCCGAAAGCAGTCTATTTGTGCATTCGGGCAGGCAAACCCTGCCCCTACAGTTGATGATTTAATGTGCTACTTTAGTTATGACACATTCATGTGCTATATCAAGCATCTTCTCGGTTTTCAGAGCACTCTCCAAGCTCCTAGATACTCATATTTTTATTTGTCAGAGTCTGTCCTTTATACTGTCCGGTCAAAGTACGGAGAAAAGATACAATCTTATCCACTTCCTGCTGCGGAAGGTCAATGCCCAACTGATATTTAGCCATCGCACGCACGGCGTCATCCATTGTCTTCATGCTTCCATCGTGGAAATAAGGATAAGTCAATTCCACATTTCTCAATCCCGGCACTTTAAAACGATGACGGTCACGCTCTATCTTTGTTTGCTTAAACCGACCGTTGTCTTCTTCTGTCATTTCAGCCGCACGGTCTGCAAAATAATCATGTTGTACGCCAATTAACTCATATGACTGTCCTCCAAGGATTTCACCTACATGGCAAGTTGCACAATCATATTTCTTGAAAAGCTCATATCCGGCAAGTTCATCGGCAGTGATAGCATTCTTGTCACCTTTCAGATAAAGGTCGAAACGTGAATTGGGAGTCAGCAACGTCTTTTCAAATTCCTGAATCGCATCGGTAATATTCTTTTCATTCAGTCCGTCTGAATATACCTCTGTAAAAGCTTTTACAAAGTCCTTGTCTTCGGCTAGTTTTGCTGTTATCTGGTCAAAGGATTCACAAGCCATTTCAACCGGATTCAAGGGAGGACCTGCAGCCTGTTCTGCCAATGTGCCGGCACGACCGTCCCAAAACTGAACAAAATTATAAGCTGCATTATAAACAGTCGGAGCATTTACTCCGCCAAGCTGACCGCCCACTCCTTCCGAATACTGCTTATTGTCCACGCCGCCCATATCCAAACCGTGACAAGAGGCACAAGACACCGTATTATCAGCCGACAGACGAGTGTCGTGATAAAGCATATCACCCAATAGCACTTTGCGCACATCTACCGAAATAGAATCGGCAATCGGGCGAATAGGTTCATTGATGAATTCAGGAGCCACATTCGCATCGCCCATCAGCCTCATACGATGATTCTTCACCCAATTAAGAACCAATTCCTTTTTCGTATCGCTGATGGAAGCTCCCCAATGCACCAAATAATATTTGGGCTGAGGCATCTTGCCATCCAGAATCACTTTTTCTACTTTTGCCAAAGCCACCTGATCGACCGGATTACCGGCTTTCAAGTCTGCCGCCATCCGAGTCATGTCAAAAGCACGATAAGCCTTGCTCACGTCCTCCATCACAATCTTTCCTGCCACGGGCATATTGGCATAGAACGGCAAATCGGGGTTTGAGGTATGACATCTCAAACATCCGGCATCCGTAATGATTTGCTGCATCTGCGCATTTGCCTCCAAATCGGCAGAAGGCACACGGTTCATCAGCCGGTAAGTAACAGCTAATGCCGCCACTATAACCAACAGTGCCACCATTAATTTTGTACTTTTCTTCATGTTACGCTTGTTTTTTTGATTAGTTATTACGATTATATAAATGTATACTTTGCTGTGCCGCCGGAAGATAATTCACTCCATACCAACACATTTGCAACGCCAAAAAGGAAAAAATGAGCAACACATACAGTGATTTGCTGCCCACACGTCCGAACAGACGAAGGTGGATATATATCAAATACCCCATCCAAGTGATGACTGCCCATGTTTCCTTCGGGTCCCAACTCCAATAATTTCCCCATGCCTCTTTCGCCCAAAGAGAACCGAGCAACATACCGATTGACAGGAAAGCGACTCCTGCATAGACCAAATTATCGGCTGTCTGCAAATACTCCTCCTTGTGGCAGAACAATCCGGTGACGGCAATAATGAATGCGCACCCCAACACCGAATAAGAAAACATATATACAGTAACATGAGGAATGAACCATACACTTTGCAAAGCCGGCATCAGCGACTGGTCATGTATCTCCGGCTTTAACAAATTAATCACGACAAATACAGTAGACAATAAAGTAGAAAACGACAATATCCAACGATACTTCCATCGTATATATGTCAGAAGTCCGGCTATTCCCATGAAGAATGAATACCATAAACGCGTTTCTCCCATTGTCCGCAAAGGTGGGCGTTGCAGGTATTCCCATAATCCGGCAATAAAAATGCCCAATACCATAATTCCGGCAATGGTGAAACCAACAGCCATTCTGCTCCTCGTTGAAGAACGAAGTGCAAACACTGCCCCTGCCAGCCATAAACCAACAGACAGTGTCGCAAATACATAGAAGTTATCCCAATTTATCATACCTTTTTCAGATTAACACACTTTTTCGGACCATTAATAAATAAGAGAACAGCTCCCGCCAACATCATCAATATGCCGGCCACCATTATATATTTCCACGGTTGTATCACAACTTGTAAAACACAATATTTACTTTCATTGCCACTTGCCATGTCATAGCTTGTGAGATACACATCTTCTCCCAACCGATAACTGTATGGATGATTCACTTCCAACAGTGCCTCATCATCACCCAAGCGCACCTCGGCAGCAAAACGGGAAGGGCTTCCATTAGGATAGTATTCCACGGAAAAGGAACGCAGTTCCATCTCATAATCCAAATGATAGGAAACACCATTCATGTCAAAAGCCTCACGTGCCGGTTCTCCTTTATAAAGAGGAATACGCAATGTCCGGGTATCACTGCTTCCAAAGAATCCGGCGAAAAGTGCCAGCCATAATCCTGCATGGTTCAGCAGGAAACGCCAACGGGCAGTCTTTCGATGGTAATAAGCATGAAAAGTAATCATTGCCAAATTGCTTAACAGCAAAAAGAGAATGGCAATGAATATCCAAGAAGTCATAAAATTATAACAGCCCAACAAGGCCCAAACACCGGTGCGCATAGCAGCTTCCACATCAGACAACTGAGGAAATAATCCAATAATCAGACTACCTGCTATGAGCAGGGAAATAGATAAAATACTTGTTTGAGGGGAGTAAAGGAAGCGTGTAAAAGCCGATTTTCTACTTTCCTTATATAATTTCCACAATAAGAACAGCCAAATAACCGCAAAAACAATATTCAGCGGAAATGCCACAAACGACAATGGAAAATTTCCCATTAACAGTTGTATGATAGCAGCCAGTGATAGATAGCCCGTTACGTACACATATCGCATATTCGTGTTCCTTTTTGTTATCCGGCTACAAAGTAACGAAATAAAAATGAATTAACATATAAATTTCTTATGAATTTGTAACAGTTACAAGATAATAATCGGACAAAAGGAGGGATTTACTTCAAAAAGCCGAAGAGGTGCTTCAAAAAAAGAACTTGATTCTGTCACCGTGTGTTGTCTCCTCCGGTTTTCAACCTCTGCATACGTTTTAAACTCCCTAAGTCGTTTCATTAGCCGGGCTAAGCGTTTTCATCCTTTCTATTATGCCTGTCTGTCAGTCGGATTACTACAGTCTACGGTAACGGACTGTACGGTCCACCGCAACGGACTGTACGGTCCACTGTCGGAGACTGTAATAATCTTCCGTTTAAAAGGCCTTAGCCAACCCTAAGAAACGGCTTATTCTTCCCTTTGTTGGTGATATGATATGTTAAGTGTTCAAACTATTCCCCCCAAATACAAAACCACGCATCATACCTGTCATGAACATAATCCGTTGCTCTCGGTGGCTTGAGTTAAACCTTTCACCTTAAATATCTGTAAAACAACGAATTAACCCCATAACACGTGTGAAACGTGGTTCTTACTTACTAATATCTCAGTACTATTATGCTGTTTGTCTACAGTTTTACTTTCTTCTTTGCCCCTTTAGATTCGTTATGCAAACGATCGAGAGCCGTCACAACATAGTTGTATTTTGTCTTGCCGTTTTCATAAGGCAATTTATAATAAGTATCACGCGTGATAGCAACAATATGAGAAGGGTCCTCCAGATTCACTTTTTCTTTTTTATCAAAACGATAAACCACATATTGCACAGCCTTATCCATTTCCGTTTTCGCCTTTGGCGCCTGCCAGAAAAGCAACAATCCATCCTGTGTCCAAACATCTTTCACTTTCTTTACTTTATCAGGAGCCTTATCATCCATAAATGGCGATGTAGGCGGCAAAGCCGGATAACGGTGGTAATCTTTTACAAGCATGGTGCGATAGTTTCCTGCATTATCCACCACAGCCGAAGCATACCACTGACAACTTCCCTGCACAGTAGGCAAAGCACGTTGGAGTTTCATCTTAGCCGGCATCTGATTGATAAGCGGATTATGGAGGTCGGGTTTATTCACCGTACGCATCACATCCTGACCAATATACAAAGGACGGGCGGAAGCATTCTTCGCCCACCAACGGATCAATGTATCATAATCGGCAGCCGGATGACCGATTTCCCAATAAACTTGAGGAATATTATAGTCCACCCAACCATTGTTCACCCACATCAACACATCAGCATACAAGTCGTCATAATTTTGCAAACCGCGTGTGTTGCTGCCATTGGGGTCACTCTTCACATTACGATAAATTCCAAAAGGAGAAATTCCAAACTTCACCCACGGCTTGCACTCGCGCACCGTCTCATGGATTTCCTTTATCAACACATTCACGTTGTCACGTCGCCAATCGGCTTTATTACTGTATCCGCGACCATACTGTGCAAAACTGATATTGTCGGGGAAATCCTCTCCCGGATTAGGATAAGGATAAAAATAATCATCCATGTGAATGGCATCCACATCATAACGGGTAACAATATCGCGTACAATCTTACAAATATATTTACGATTCTCAGGTAATGCCGGATCAAAATACAATTGTCCGGCATAAGTAACAAAACGTTCAGGGTTCCTGTTGTAAGGATGAATGGGCGACAAGGCTACCGTTCCCTTTGTTTTGGCACGATAAGGATTTATCCAGGCATGAAACTCCATTCCACGCTTATGACATTCATCTATCATAAACTGCATAGGGTCCCAATAAGGTGACGGTACCCTGCCCTGCACCCCGGTAAGGAAGCGGCTCCACGGCTCGTAAGATGATTTATACAAGGCATCTGCTTCAGCACGCACCTGAAAAATAATAGCATTAATACCAGCTTCTTGTAAGCTGTTCAGTTGTCTGATTAATAACTGCTGCATCTTCTCTGCAGGCATTCCTTGAAACTGCCCATTTACACATTGAATCCATGCACCCCGAAATTCACGCTTAGGATAACGTGACCTGGCATTGACCGCCGATGTCAGAAGGAGCGTTATCAATAAAAGAAAAATCGTTTTTGCTCTCATTTTAAGTCTTCGCTATTTTAATAGTTTTCGCAGACAAAGATAAAGATAAAATATGAAACAGCGAGATAACGACAGGCAAAATAAAGATTTCATGCCTCTATCTTCAAATAAATCAATGCGAACTCTTGAAGGATAATTTTAATTCTGTAAATTTACAACATCTTAGTATTCCTAAATAAACACCAGACCTACAGCATCCACAACATGATAAAAACAGCTTGAACTAAAGTTTAAACAAGAGTCAAGAACCGGCAAATAAGAGACTACATCAGCCAGTTCAGCACTGTTGCCACAGGTTTCATCATAATCTTTTGGAGAAGTGACCTAATTACCCAAAACACCCGTCAGAAGAAAACTACTGAAAAATTTCTATAGAACAACATTTTTTCACCCTACGGAATGAAACGTATCCGAGCAGGATTGACTATCTTTGCATATCCAACTAAATGCAAAAAGAATGTCAGAAAGTAATTATATATCTATCAAAGGAGCCAAGGTCAACAACCTCAAAAACATTGATGTGGATATTCCCCGCAATAAACTGGTAGTCATTACAGGCTTATCCGGTTCCGGAAAATCATCATTGGCTTTTGACACGTTATACGCCGAAGGCCAGCGTCGCTATGTGGAAAGCTTATCATCTTACGCCCGCCAGTTTTTGGGCAGAATGAGCAAACCGGAATGTGATTTTATCAAAGGAATTCCCCCTGCCATTGCCATCGAACAGAAAGTAAACAGTCGCAACCCGCGTTCCACCGTAGGAACCTCGACCGAAATATATGAATATCTGCGATTGCTGTACGCACGTGTGGGGAAAACATACTCCCCCATCAGCGGACAAGTGGTGAAGAAACACAGCGCGGAAGACATCATAAATTGCATGCTTTCTTTTCCCAAAGGGACTAAATATACCGTGCTCGCTCCACTACTGCCACGCGAAGGACGCAGCATTGCCGAACAATTGGACATTGACTTAAAACAGGGATTTACGCGCGTGGAAGTGAACCGCGAGGTTATGCGTATCGAGGACTTCCTGCAACAAGTGCCGGCCGAAGGAAAAAAACAAAATATCTACTTACTGATAGACCGTATGACGGCCGATGACAGCAAAGACAGCATCAGCCGACTGACCGACTCGGCCGAAACAGCCATGTATGAAGGTGACGGAGCCTGCATGCTCCGCTTTTATTCATCGGACGGCAGCACACAACTTTTTTCCTTCAGCACGAAGTTTGAAGCAGACGGTATTACCTTTGAGGAACCCAACGACCAAATGTTTTCTTTCAACTCCCCCATTGGTGCCTGCCCCAATTGCGAAGGCTTCGGCAAGGTAATCGGAATAGATGAACACCTTGTCATCCCCAATCGCGCTCTGAGTGTATATGACGGAGCGGTGATTTGTTGGCGTGGCGAAAAGATGGGCGAATGGCTGAAAGAATTCATCCGTGAAGCCCCGAAACACGATTTCCCCATCTTTACTCCTTATTATGAACTGACGCAAGAGCAGAAAGACTACTTGTGGCATGGTCCAAAAGAGAAAGCCTGCATAGACTCATTCTTTAAAATGCTGGAAGAGAATCAATATAAAATTCAGTATCGTGTGATGTTGGCACGTTACCGCGGAAAGACTCTTTGCCCCATGTGCCACGGAACCAGACTGAAAAAAGAAGCCGGATATGTAAAAGTAGGCGGACGCTCTATATCCGAATTGGTAGATTTACCCATTCATGACCTAAAGGAATTCTTCCGCACATTAGAATTGGATACACACGATACTGCTATAGCCAAACGTATACTGACAGAGATTAATAACCGAATCAACTTCCTGATGGATGTCGGTTTAGGCTACCTCACATTAAACCGCCTTAGCAATACATTGTCGGGTGGTGAAAGCCAACGTATCAACTTGGCAACTTCCCTGGGAAGCAGCCTTGTAGGATCGCTTTATATATTGGATGAACCAAGTATCGGACTTCATAGTCGCGATACCGAACGCCTTATTAAAGTATTACGCCAATTACAAGAACTGGGAAATACCGTCGTAGTGGTAGAGCATGATGAGGAAATCATCCGTGCCGCCGACTACATTATAGATATCGGTCCCAAAGCCGGACGCTTGGGAGGGGAAATCGTCTATCAGGGAGACATGAAAGACTTGAAAAAAAACAGTAACAGCTATACGGTTCGTTATTTACTTGGAGAAGAAACCATCGAAATACCCCAATCACACCGCCCCTGGAATAATTATATCGAAATAAAAGGAGCCAGAGAAAACAATCTGAAAGGAGTGGATGTACGTTTCCCTCTAAATATAATGACAGTAGTTACAGGTGTCAGCGGTTCGGGAAAGAGCACATTGGTGCGTGATGTTTTCTATAAAGCGCTGAAACGGGAATACAGTGAAAGCAGTGAGCGACCGGGAGAATTCGTTTCTATCAGCGGTGACATACAGATGGTTAAGGACATTGAGTTTGTCGATCAAAATCCAATCGGGAAGTCATCACGCAGCAACCCGGTGACTTATGTAAAAGCATACGACGAAATCCGTAAACTTTACGCAGAGCAACCCTTGGCCAAACAAATGGGTTACACAGCTGGATACTTTTCTTTCAACACCGAAGGAGGACGTTGTGAAGAATGCAAAGGCGACGGAACAGTTACGGTGGAGATGCAGTTTATGGCCGACTTGGTGCTGGAATGTGAATCTTGTCACGGCAAACGCTTTAAAAGCGATACTTTGGAAGTGAAATTCCAAGATAAGAATATATATGATATACTGGAAATGACCGTGAATCAAGCTATAGAATTCTTTACCGAACACGGACAAAAAAAGATTGTGAAGAAACTCACTCCGCTGCAAGACGTGGGATTGGGATATATTAAATTGGGACAATCTTCGTCTACACTGTCCGGTGGTGAGAACCAACGTGTGAAACTGGCCTATTTCCTAAGTGTGGAAAAGACACAGCCTACTATTTTTGTCTTTGACGAACCCACTACCGGTTTGCATTTCCATGATATCAAGAAGTTGTTGGAAGCTTTTGACGCGCTTATCAGCAGAGGGCATACCATCGTTATCATCGAACATAATCTGGACGTAATAAAATGCGCCGATTATGTCATCGACCTTGGACCGGAAGGTGGAAAAATGGGTGGTAATCTGGTCGTTGCCGGCACACCGGAAGAAATAGCCCAATGTGCAGCCTCTTATACCGGACAGTTCTTAAAAGAGAAATATTTATAATCTTAAATAAATAAACAATGAAAAAACTACTTTATTTATCCATGTTCCTATGGCTTGTTCTCACAGGATGCACACAGGAAAAAAAGGAATTTACCGTTTTGCAATGGAATATCTGGCAAGAAGGAACCATGGTTCCCGGCGGTTATGAGGCTATTGTCGATGAAATTATTCGTCTTCGCCCCGATTTTGTAACCCTCAGTGAAGTGCGTAATTATAATAACACCAATTTTACAGCACGCCTCACCCGGTCGCTGAAAGAAAAAGGAGAAACTTATTATTCCTTCTATACATACGATACCGGTTTACTTAGCCGCTATCCGATTACCGACTCACTGACTGTCTTCCCCGAAAACGGTGACCACGGAAGTATTTACCGTTTGACAACCGACATGAATGGAAAGAAAATGGCCGTTTATACCTCTCATCTGGATTATCTGGATGATGCATATTATAATGTACGTGGATATGACGGTTCTACTTGGGAAGAAATTCCTATTCCCACTACAGTTGAAGAAGTTCTGGAAAGAAATGTCGCGTCACAACGTGATGATGCCATCAAGATGTTTATCGAGCAGGCAAAGAAAGACCGGGAAGCCGGATATACCATTATTTTGGGTGGTGATTTCAATGAACCCTCGCACCAGGATTGGACAGAAGAAACCAAGAACCTTTACGACCACCACGGATTAGTAATTCCTTGGACAGTGCCCGTCTTGCTGGATGAAGCCGGTTTCGTTGATGCTTACCGTTCTTTCTATCCTAATGTGCTTGACTATCCCGGCTTTACTTATCCTTCTGACAATCCGGCCAAACCTGCCGAAAAAATCACTTGGGCACCCAAAGCCGATGAACGCGACCGTATCGACTATATTTGGTTCTATCCCGAAAAAGGGCTGACCGTGAAAGATGCAGCAATCTTTGGTCCTAAAGGTTCTATTGTACGTTCTCAGCGTGTACAGGAAACTTCAAAAGATAAATTCATCGAACCGCAGAATGTATGGCCGACAGACCATAAAGGTGTTCTAGTGACATTCCAATACTAATATATTAACTACCTAAAAATTTATCTTATGATTAAGCAGACTTATAAAAAATGGATTGCTGCTTGCACCGTGACGAGCTCATTGCTGTTGGGTGCTTGTACTTCCACTCCTCCCTCTGTCAGAGACGTTTCTATCGTCCCGCTGCCGAACAATGTTCAACAAGACAGCAGCGCATTCGTTCTTCCTAAAAGTTGCACCATCGGCATCACTGATTCCCGGCTGGCTCCGGCTGCCGAATATCTGGCAGGAATACTTTCTCCTTCCACCGGATATAACATAAAAGTACAAGACGGAGAAGGAACCATCACCCTCTCATTGGGGGAAGTTGAAGGCAAAGAGGGTGCATACCAATTAAAAACCGACACTAAGAAAATCAATATAAAAGGAAACTCTTATGGTGGAGTTATTGCCGGAATTGAATCTTTACGCCAATTATTCCCTCCTCAAATTGAATCCAAACAAATAGTGGACGGTGTAGATTGGGCTATTCCGAGTGTAGACATAAATGATGCCCCCCGTTTTGCCTGGCGAGGCATCATGCTGGATGTTTCACGCCATTTCTATTCCAAAGATGAAGTAAAAGAACTGTTGGATGTAATGGCACTTTATAAGATGAATAAGTTCCACTGGCATCTCACCGACGACCAGGGTTGGCGTATCGAAATAAAGAAATATCCTTTGCTGACCGAAAAAGGTGCTTGGCGCAAATTCAATTCTCATGACAAAGAATGCATCCGCCAATCAAAGGTGAACGATAATCCTGACATGGCTATTCCCGAAAGCAAGATTCGCATTGTAGAAGGTGATACACTGTATGGCGGTTATTATACCCAGGAAGATATCAAAGAGGTGATTGCATACGCTAAAGTACGTGGTATTGACATTGTTCCCGAAATAGATATGCCGGGACATATGCTGGCTGCCATAAGCAATTATGAAGGGGTATCTTGTTTCGATGAAACCGGTTGGGGAACCACCTTCTCCTCTCCCGTTTGTCCCGGAAAAGACTCGGCAATAGAATTTTGCAAGAATGTATATAGCGAACTCATCGAACTCTTCCCTTACAAATATGTACATATCGGTGGTGATGAAGTAGAAAAAACCAACTGGAAGAAATGTCCCGACTGTCAAAAACGTATGCGTGACAATAAGCTGAAGACTGAAGAAGAACTACAATCATGGTTCATTCATGATATGGAAAAATTCTTTAACGATAAAGGAAAAGAAATGATCGGTTGGGATGAAATTATCGAAGGCGGACTTTCAAAAACAGCAACTGTCATGTGGTGGCGCAGTTGGGCTAAGAATGCTCCTTCTAAAACAACAGGACAAGGAAATCCTATCATTTTCACTCCTAACGGACAGTTCTATCTAGACTATCAGGAAGATAAGAATTCAGTAGCCAATATTTATAATTATGATCCGATGAGCGAAATTCAAAACGCTGAAATGCAACCGTTAGTATTAGGTGTGCAAGGTAATGTTTGGTGCGAATGGATTCCTTCACGTGAACGTATGCAATATATGGCAATTCCTCGTCTGTTGGCTATCGCCGAATTGGGTTGGAGCAATCCTTCACAGAAAGACTGGAATGCATTTGCCCGGCGTCTTGCCAACCAATTTGAACGCCTCAACATTATGAATATCAATTACCGTATTCCTGATTTGGAGGGTTTTAACAAGACAAATGCCTTTATCGGTGAAGGTATTGTCAACATCACCTGTCTCGACCCAAGTGCTGAAATACACTATACCACAGACGGTTCTGTTCCCACTTTGCAGTCGCCTAAGTATGACGGTCCGGTAAAAGTAACTGAAACAACTGATTTCACATTCCGCACATTCCGCCCGAACGGTAAACCGGGAGATATCACCACCACTCGTTTTATCAAGAGCGAGTATACTCCGGCCGTTACAGCTGCACCATCCAATCCCGGATTGAAAGCTACTTGGCATGAGTTCAAAGGAAATAAATGTACCGAAATTGAAAAGGCACCGGTAAATGGAAATTATTCTATCGAAGATGTAATGATTCCCAAGAAAGTAAAAGGTAATATCGGTTTGATTATCAAAGGTTACATTAATGCTCCTCAGGATGATATTTATACTTTTGCACTCTTGTCGGATGATGGCAGTACGTTAGTGATTGATGGCGAACAAGTAATTGATAATGACGGTCCTCATGGTCCTCGTGAAGTAGTAGGCCAAAAAGCTTTAGCTAAAGGATATCACCCGATTGAAATTCGTTACTTTGATCAAAACGGCGGTCAACTGAAAATGAAAGTTAGTGGAAATGATGGTAAAGAGATTCCGTTCACTCATTTATATGCCCACTAAATAAAGAAAAAAGAGAAACAAGCTCTGAGAATTTATCATTTACGGTAGGGAGGGTTTAAACCCCATCCCTACCGTATTTTTTTACTTCATACCTTTAAAAATAAAGACCGAATCCTATTTTGAATCCCAATTTGCTGTATTCAGAAGTATGATTAAAACTCAAATCATAATATACAGCAGGTTCTACTGTCAGATTTCGTCCTAAAAAGAATGCGTAGCCCACTTCCGGTGTCAGGCAAACAAGATTTTTCTTATAATCCCCACTAGAAAGATGTTTGTAAGCCATTCCAAGTCCACCGTATACTCCACAGCTGGATAAATAATAGCGTCCCTGTGCGCCAATACTAGTCTCATCTGTCCCATGTTCCACATACTGTCCTTTAAAGTTTAACAATACTGCAAAGTTATCGGCTACAAAAGCACCACCTCCCAATGTAAAACCAAAGTTGGTTCCTTCATACTTACTATGAGAGAGGTCAAGTCCTGTCAGTGAGGCATTCACATACCAAACATCCTTTTCAAATTGTGCATGTGCACCCAATGTTGTTACTACCAACATCACCAAGCTGACTAAAAATTTCTTCATACAATTGTCGTTTAAGTAAATATTCTATTTTTTGTTCTCCATATTCTGACCTTCCTGTTCTCTGCGTTTCTCCTGCTTACGAAGAACAATCCAAAGCAAAGCAATAATAAGATAGGATACCCCTATAGTGACATATTTTTCCGCATTACCAATCTCCGTATTCCGCGGAATAAAATAAACAGCCATTATCGTGGTGTAAATAAATAAAGCCACAGGCAACCAGGTTGATTTCTTATATTTCCTCATATACTATACTATTTTGTTTTTTATACCAAGTTATAAATCCTATAACTGCAACCAGCGTACATATTCCTCCCAACACATAAGAGATATAGCCGGAAAGAGCCAATCCTTCGGGCGCAATGCAAATATAAGTAGAACAAACAGCTGTCATAAACAAAGCCGGCAACAGTGTGACATAATAATTCTTTTTCATGCGCACCAAATATACAGTTATCGCCCATAGAGTAAAGACAGACAATGTTTGATTACACCATGCAAAATAACGCCAAATCATATCAAATCCTGCCGCATCGCGCTGACTATATAGCAAAATACCAATAGTCACAGCAAAGATAGGAATACAAATCAATAAACGTCTTGTTATACTTTTTTGTTCCAAATGCATAAAGTCGGCAACAATCAACCGAGCTGAACGCAATGCGGTATCTCCACTGGTGATAGGCGCTGCAATCACCCCCAGCACAGCCAGCAATCCGCCAATGGTTCCTAACCATTCTTTTGTTATACGATCTACTATTATTGAAGCATTACTTTCTTCCATTCCATTCTGATGAAAGAAATAAGTGGCAGCCGCTGCCCATATCAATGCCACAATACCTTCTGTCACCATTGCTCCGTAAAAGATTGGACGACCATACTTTTCATTCTTCATGCAACGTGCCATCAAAGGTGACTGTGTAGCATGGAAACCACTAATGGCACCACAAGCAATAGACACAAACATGATAGGAAAAATAGGCAAACCGGCAGGATGAGTATTTTGTATACCGTCTGTTATTTCGGGCAAAGCCGGATGGTGCCATATCAACATAGCTAATATTCCAACTGCCATAAACAACAAAGCAATGGCAAACAATGGATAAATCTTGCCAATAATCTTATCTACCGGCAGCAGGGTAGCCAACATATAATAAATGAAAACAATAATAATCCAAAAGGTTACGTCCATATAATCGGGTGTTAGCTTGGCCAACAAACCGGCAGGTCCGGCAACAAACACAGCCCCGACCAATATCATCAGAACCACAGTAAAGCCACGCATCAACTGTTTGGTAGGAAGTCCCAGATAACGGCCGATTATTTCAGGAAGACTCTCACCGTTATGCCTTAAAGAAAGCATTCCTGATAAATAATCGTGTACAGCACCGGCAAAAATAGTTCCCAGTACAATCCATAGATAAGAGGCCGTACCGAATTTTGCTCCCATAATGGCACCGAAGATAGGACCCAAACCTGCAATATTAAGAAACTGAATCATGAAAATCTTCCAAGTGGGAAGGGGAATAAAGTCTACGCCATCCTCCATAGTCAGAGCCGGTGTTTTTTTATTTTTATCAGGACTAAACAGATGCTCCACATAGCTTCCATATAAAAAATATCCTCCTATAAGAACCAATAATGCAATAATAAAGGTTATCATATACTCTATTTAATTGTTTTATTATTGCAAAAATAACGATTTAAATGATTACTTCTTATCTTTGCAATAAAATTAAAGCGAATGCGAACACTATTTCTAACTTTATTACTAATAATACTAAGATCTTTACCTGTTATATCACAGCCCAAATACGAAATTCGCGCCACTTGGCTCACGACCTTGGGCGGAATGGACTGGCCGCGTACCAAAGCCGGAAGCGCAACAGGAATTCAACGCCAGAAAAAAGAATTATGTGATATACTCGACCGTTTGAAAGCTGCGAATTTCAATACAGTATTATTGCAAACCCGCCTGCGTGGGGATATGATATATCCGTCCTCCATTGAGACCTTTGCCGAATCGCTGACGGGATATACCGGACGTAATCCGGGATATGACCCATTGGCTTTTGCTATTGAAGAATGTCACAAACGAGGCATGGAATTGCACGCTTGGATAGTGACTATCCCGGCCGGAAACACTCGGCAAGTGAAGCTGTTGGGACGAAACTCCATCGTACAAAGGAATAGAAAAATATGCAAACTATATAAAGGTAACTGGTATCTGGATCCGGGCAATCCTGAAACAAAAGAATACCTCTCTCGCATTGTGAAAGAAATCACTTCACAATATGACATAGATGGTATCCATTTCGACTATATCCGCTATCCCGAACAGGCAGATAAATTCCCTGATAAAGACACCTACCGCAGATACGGAAAAGGAAAGGATCTGAAACAATGGCGTCGGGATAACATTACCGACATTGTACGCCGCCTTTATACTGATATCAAGTCTATCAAGCCATGGGTAAAAGTGAGTAGTTCGCCCATTGGCAAATATCGCGACACTAACCGTTATCCCTCTCGCGGCTGGAATGCTTATCATGTAGTCTATCAAGATGCACAAAGATGGTTAAAAGAAGGAATCCATGATGCCTTGTTCCCAATGATGTATTTCCAAGGAAACAATTTCTATCCCTTTGCTTTGGACTGGAAAGAGAACGACGGCAAACGTTGGATTATTCCCGGACTGGGAATTTATTTCCTCTCCCCTCGTGAACAAGATTGGCCATTGGACGAAATAGTTCGTCAAATCCATTTCACCCGTCAGATAAAGCTAAACGGACAAGCCTATTTTCGCAATCGCTTTTTACTTGATAACACAAAAGGAGTATTAGACGAACTGGAAGAAAACTTTTATACTTACCCGGCATTGATCCCTCCTATGACATGGTCAGATAGTATTCCACCTTCTGTTCCATCCCATCCTTCGGTGCAACAAATAGCGAACGGCAAACTTCGCATGAGTTGGCAAGCATCAGCCGATAACAGCAATCAATCTGTTGTATACCATTTATACGGTTCCGATACATATCCTGTTGACATTAAGCAACCTCAAAATTTAATAGCTACCCATCTCATTGCCAATGAGTATGAATATACAGCCAGGCTCCCTTGGTTACAAAAACGATACTTTGCCGTCACTGCCGCTGACCGCTTTGGCAATGAAAGCGCTCCATTAACTCTGAATACGGTTTCGGATATGGATATACCTTTATTAAATAAAGGAAATATACTTTACCTGCCGGAAATAAAGGATGCACAAACTATTATCATCTATAATATGACCAACGAAGAAATATGGAAAACCGGTTATATTCATAAACTATCTTTAGTATCATTGCCCAATGGCTTTTATACAGTAAAAATATTCAATCGACAAGGTAAAAGCCTATTTGCAGGAAGTATTATGAAGTAAATATTCACCAAATAAGGTCTTATTTCATCCTTTCTTATGTTTTCTATACTTGCTGGGAGACATTCCCATTATCTTAGAAAACAAACGGGAAAAATAATAGCAATCCGCTATTCCTATTTTATGGCAAACTTGATTTATCTTGATATCTGTACAGTCTATCAGATAACAAGCATGTTGTATCTTTAACAAATTGAAGTAATTGACAGGCGAGTGTCCTGTACGGTGATTAAAAATGGTAGAAAAATGAGAAACAGAATATCCCGTATGCTCGGCTATTTCAGAGATACTGAGTTTTTTTCCTATATTCTCTTTCATAAAATGAATAGCCGCATCTACTAAATCATTTGAAATATCATTGACTGTAGCATTTCTATATTCTTGCAAATAGCAAATGGTACCAAGAAAATGATGGAAAGCCGAACAAGAATACAACAGATTTTCTTTACTATATCCCAATTCCAAAGTATGATATATTTCTTCAAACAAATTCAAACGTCCATTAATACGTGAGTAAATAGTAGGTTTGATATCAATAGGGGTCAATAAACGTAAAGCATAATATTCTGCTAAGTCTCCTTTAAAATGTATCCAATAAATTGTCCATGGATCTGTGTCATCGGCTCCGTAACTATGAGGTACATTCGCAGGTAAAATAAAGCATTGATTACTCTTTATTTCATAACGTTCATCATTCACGCTAAACCATCCTCTCCCCTCCACACAATAAATAAATACGTATTGAGAGATGGGAGTTTCCCGTTTTCTAAAATGATGTTCTGCCCGTGGATAGTATCCTATGTCCGTAATATGCAGCGCATTGGCTAAAGGATTATTTTCCATCGTATGTATAATTGATGCAGGAAGTACTAAAGCTCTTTCACCCGAAAATCCATCTTTGCGTTTAATCATTGCTGTAGAAGTTATAGTTAACAGTAACAAAGATAGTGATTTTTATACAGGCAGCAAAGTTATTATCATAAGATTATCCATCCAATTCAATAATTTATCTATTCCCTATTCCAGAAAAATACAATTCCTTTGCAGTATGATTTATATAATAATACACAATGAAAAACATTAATTCAAAGAATTTACTATTTATCTGCTTTATTTCTGCTATGGGTGGCTACCTGTTTGGTTATGATTGGGTAGTAATTGGCGGAGCCAAAATTTTTTATGAACCATTCTTCGCTATCGAAGATTCAGCAGCTTTACGCGGTTGGGCAATGAGTAGCGCCTTACTAGGATGTTTAGTCGGAGCAGGCTTCTCCGGTAGTTGGAGTGATAAATATGGTCGCAAAAAACTATTAATATTATCCGCTCTATTATTTTTGCTGTCTGCTGTCGGTACAGGAGCTGTCGATAATTTTTCCTGGTTCATATTCTATCGTATTGTAGGTGGACTGGGTATAGGAATTGCTTCCAATGTTTCCCCCATATATATAGCTGAGGTATCACCGACTGAGATACGTGGAAAACTGGTATCTTTAAACCAACTGACTATTGTATTAGGTATATTATCTGCACAACTTGCCAATTGGATGATAGCAAACCTATTTACAGAAGGAACCTCACAACTTCCTGCGGAAGGAATAGAACAGGCGTGGCGATGGATGTTCTGGGCAGAAGCATTACCGGCTGCCTTATTTTTTATATTAGCTTTCATTATCCCTGAAAGTCCACGTTGGTTAGCCGCCAAAGAGGTGAAAGAAAAATACGATTGGAGAGCATTATCACAACCTAGTGTACGGCGGGTATTAATACTGGGAATTGTTTTGGCTGTTTTCCAACAGTGGTGTGGCATCAATGTTATATTCAATTATGCCCACGAAGTCTTTTCGGCTGCCGGTTATGAAGTGTCAGATGTCTTGATGAATATTGTAATAACGGGGGTAACTAACGTAATCTTTACTTTTGTTGCCATTTATACTGTTGACCATTGGGGCAGAAGGACATTAATGTTAATCGGCTCGGCAGGACTTGCTGTTATCTATCTGCTGATGGGATGTTGTTACTTTGCAGGAATGAGTGGTTGGATAATGTTAATACTGGTAATGATGGCAATTGCCTGTTATGCCATGTCATTAGCCCCCATTGTATGGGTAGTATTATCCGAAATATTTCCACAACAGATTCGTGGAACAGCTATGGCTATCTCTACCCTCTTCTTATGGATAGCCAGCTTCATACTCACCTACAGTTTTCCCCTATTAAATGAATCATTACAGGCGGCCGGAACGTTTTGGTTATATGGTGGCATATGCTTAACGGGCTTCTTTTTTATTCGTGCCCGACTACCGGAAACAAAAGGGAAAAGTTTGGAAGATATAGAAAAAGAAATAACAAAAAAATAAAACTGATATGGATATAAAAGTAAATGTTTGGGAAGAAGATATTCTGCTTCCTACCTATGGTATTGGCAAACCGGAAAAGAATCCGATGTTTTTTGAAAATAGAGTTTATCAAGGAAGTAGTGGGGTGGTTTATCCTTATCCTGTCATAGAAAAGATTTCAGATACTTGTCAAGAAGAAACCTATCATGCTGTTTATCTGGAGAATGAGTATATCAAGGTTATGATTCTTCCTGAATTGGGCGGACGTGTACAAATGGCTTATGATAAAATAAAGAAACGCCATTTTATTTATTACAACCATGTTATAAAACCTGCTTTGGTAGGACTGACCGGGCCTTGGATTTCCGGCGGTATTGAATTCAATTGGCCTCAGCATCACCGACCCAGCACTTATCTACCTGTAGATTTTACAATTGAAGAAAATGCAGACGGAAGTGCTACCGTATGGGTGAGCGAACGCGAACGGATGTTCCATCAGAAAGGTATGGCTGGTTTTACCCTACGTCCCGGCAAAGCTGTACTTGAAATTCAAGGAAAACTATATAATCCGACTCCTGTTCCACAGACCTTCCTATGGTGGGCCAACCCGGCCGTCGCTGTCAATGAAGCCTATCAATCGGTTTTCCCTGCCGATGTCAATGCTGTATTTGATCACGGTAAGCGAGATGTATCAAAATATCCTATCGCTACCGGCATTTATTATAAAATGGATTATTCAGCAGGTGTAGACATCTCACGTTATAAAAATATACCGGTACCCACTTCATATATGGCTATCCGCTCAAAATACAACTTTGTAGGCGGTTATGAAAACGATACTCAAGCAGGAGTATTACACGTAGCCAACCATCACATCTCTCCCGGGAAAAAACAATGGACTTGGGGAAATGGAGATTTCGGACAAGCCTGGGATCGTAATCTGACAGACACAGATGGGCCATATATCGAATTAATGACCGGAGTTTATACCGACAATCAACCAGACTTTACTTGGTTGCAACCTTATGAGGAAAAAATTTTCACTCAATATTTTATTCCTTATCGTGAATTAGGGGTAGTAAAGAATGCCACTTCTGATTTACTAATGAATATAGAAACTGAAGACACAAAGAATGCAATACTCAAACTATTTGCTACATCCGCACAGAAAGGTTTACGAATTGTGATTAAACGCCAAGAAGACATCATTTGGGAAAATATTACAGATTTGACTCCAAAAGCGGTATTTACTCATACCATTAAAAATATATCGCCTGATGAAGCAGAGGTTTATATTTATTGTTCAACCGGCAAGTTACTACTTTCATGGAAGGCTGAATCAACTGAAATCAAACCAATTCCTGAACCTGCAAAACCTGCATTGCCTCCTTCAGAAGTACGCTCTACAGAACAGCTTTACCTGACAGGATTACATTTGGAACAATACAGACATGCTACTTACAATCCAACTGATTATTATTTAGAAGCCCTACGTAGAGACAACAGCGATATACGCAATAACAACGCTATGGGATTATGGCTATTCCGTAAAGGACAATTCAAGAAAGCCGAACTTTATCTACGCAAGGCTATTAACACTCTGACAGAACGTAATCCAAATCCCTACGACGGAGAACCTTATTATAATTTAGGTCTTGTATTAAAATACCAAGATAAAACTGTTGAAGCATACGATGCGTTCTATAAAGCATGCTGGAACGCTGCTTGGCAAGATTCAGGTTATTACTCTTTGGCCCAATTATCGGCTGCACATAATGAGTGGGATAATGCATTGTACGAAATTAATCAGTCTTTGGTTCGTAACTGGCATAATCATCGCGGACGTCATTTAAAAGCAATGATTCTTCGTAAATTGGGACGAGAAAAAGAAGCCATAGAACTGATTAAAGAGTCACTCAATATAGATAAATTCAACTTTGGATGTCGTTTTGAAGCATGGCTTCAGTCCGGTGAAAAAGAAATGCCATCAAGTTTAAGAGTATTAATGCGTGATGAATCACGTAATTATGAAGAACTAGCTACAGACTACGCCCAAGCCGGCAACTGGGAAGATGCATTGGCTGTGGTAAATGCAGCATTAACCAACATATCGGCTCCTTCAACAATGCTGTTATATTATAAAGCGTGGTTCCTATGTAGAATGAATCAACAAGACGAAGCTGTCTGTGTAGTAAGTCAAGCAGAAAACAGTCCATTAGATGAATATTTCCCCAATAGTCTGGAAGCGATTTTAGCTCTTCAGTGCGTAACCAATTTACCGATACATGCACCGAAAGCTTTTTATCTATTAGGTAATATATGGTATGATAAACGTCAATACCAGGAAGCTGTCGATGCATGGGAACATTCTAAAGAAATGGACAACGGCTTCCCTACCGTATTACGAAATCTTTCATTAGCTTATTTCAACAAACTTGGAAAGAAAAAAGAAGCAGTACAATTACTTGAACAGGCATTTATGCTTGATGAAACAGACGCACGCATCTTAATGGAATTGGATCAATTATATAAACGCATGGATTATTCCCCGAAAGAACGTTTGCATCTATTAAACAAACATAAAGAAATAATAGCTACTCGCGATGATCTCTATTTGGAATATGCTACATTGCTTAATCTGACCGGAGAATACGAACAAGCCATGCAACTCATTGACCAACGCCAATTCCATCCTTGGGAAGGAGGAGAAGGTAAAGTACCTGCCCAATATCAATATGCACGTATACAATTAGCAAAGAAATCTCTAAAGGCAGGAGAATACGAGCATGCACTTGCCTTGATTGAAGAATGTTTTGTCTACCCTCATCATTTGGGAGAAGGAAAACTGTATGGTGCACAAGAAAATGATTTCCTTTATTATAAAGGATGCATTTTGGAAGCAATGGGTAATCATGATGAAGCACATTCCTCATTCACAAAAGCTGCTTCGGGCAATGGACAACCCACAGCTGCCATGTACTACAATGACCAAAAGCCCGATAAAATCTATTATCAAGGTTTAGCTTTACGGAAAGTAGGAAAAGAAGCGGAGGCACGCGGAAGATTTAATTCCCTAATTTCCTACGGTGAAAAACATTTATATGATACTTTTGTAATGGATTACTTTGCTGTGTCTTTGCCTGATTTACAGATTTGGGAAGACGACATGAATAAGAAAAATCGAATCCATTGCCACTATCTCATGGGGCTGGGGCATTTAGGACTAGGTAATAAAGAGAAAGCCGACAAGTGCTTCAGTTATATAAAAGAAATAAATCCTAATTTCCAAATTTGGATATAATACCATAAGACAAATACAATATGAAGTTATTAAATCAATTATTACTTGCTATTTTAGGCATGGTCTTTTTGACAGGATGTAAAGAAAGTACGTCAATTCTTTCTTTAGCCGGAGAATGGGAATTTGCCATAGACAGTATGGATATAGGTATTTCAAAACATTGGTATACCCAATCTTTTCCCGACAAAATAAAATTGCCCGGAACGATGGATGATGCAGGATACGGTATCCCCAATCGGTTATTACCCTCAATAAGCAAACCTCAAATATTGCATCTCACTCGCAAACACAGTTATGTAGGACCGGCTTGGTACATACGTGAAATATCCGTTCCTTCAGATTGGGAGGGAAAGAACATAGAACTGAAGTTGGAGCGTGTTATTTGGCAAACAAATGTATGGATAGACGGTAAAGAAGTAAATGGAGAGCAAGAAAGCTTGATAAGCCCCCATTACTTTGACCTAACAGAATATCTGTCACCGGGGAAACATCGGATAGCCATTCGAGTAGATAACAGAAAAAAATACGACATCACTGCCGGTGATATGGCACATGCATATACCAATGAAACACAAATCATGTGGAATGGTATTTTGGGAGAAATCTCTTTGCGGGCGAAAGATGCTGTCTTTATGAAAGATATACAGATATATCCCGATATTCAAACCCGGGAAATCCGTGTAAAAGGGAAACTACAAAACACAGGGAATAAAGCTTCGGGGACATTGACTGTTCATGTAAAAGAGAAAAACACAGGCAAATCTGTTACGGAAATAGAACAGCAAATGGACCTTTCGGCAGGCGAAACAATGCTGGACTTTGTTTGTCCCATGGGCGAGGACGTACGGCTTTGGAGTGAATTTACTCCGATAATGTATGAGCTGGAAATAAAGATGAAAACCAAAGAGAGTCTGGCGCAAGAGAAAATTGAATTCGGAATACGCCAAATTGGTCGTAACGGAGCCGATTTATTAGTCAATGGTAAAAAAGTGTTCCTTCGTGGTACATTGGAATGTTGCATTTTCCCATTAACAGGTTACCCCCCAACCACTAAAGAAGGATGGTTAAAAGTCTTCCGTTCCGCTAAAGAATGGGGGCTGAACCACCTTCGGTTTCACTCTTGGTGCCCTCCTAAAGCAGCATTTGAAGTAGCGGATTCACTCGGTTTTTATTTGCAGGTGGAATTACCACTTTGGTCTTTGACCGTAGGTGAAAATCCTGAAATGAATCAATTCTTATATAATGAGGCAAAACGAATTTTATCGGAATATGGTAACCATCCCTCTTTCTGCTTTTTGAGCCTTGGAAATGAATTGCAACCGGACTTTGAATTTTTGGGAGGTTTATTGGATTCGGTAAAAGCCCTTGATTCCAGACATTTGTATACAACGACTTCTTTTACTTTTGAAAAAGGACATGGCGATTGGCCTGAGCCGCACGATGATTTCTTTATCACTCAATGGACTAAAAAAGGTTGGGTGCGCGGACAAGGAGTTTTTGATGTAGAAATGCCAAACTTTAATAAAGATTATTCTGCTTCTGTAGATAGCATGCCCGTTCCGGTTATTACGCACGAAATAGGACAGTATGCTGTGTATCCTGATTTAAAAGAAATAGAAAAATACACAGGTGTATTAGAGCCTCTTAATTTCAAAGGAGTTAAACAAGAGTTGGAAAACAAAAATCTTCTAGAAAAGGCAGATGATTATTTGTCTGCATCCGGTCATTTGGCTGCCATTTTATATAAAGAAGAAATAGAACGTGCCATGAAGACTCCCGGCATCAGCGGTTTTCAACTTTTAGATTTACATGATTTTCCCGGCCAAGGAACTGCATTAGTCGGCTTACTAAATGCTTTTTGGGAAAGCAAAGGCGTAGCCAATGCCGAAGAATTTCGTCAATTCTCTGCTCCGGTGGTTCCATTAGCTCGCTTCTCAAAAGCCGTATACAAAAACAACGAGCAGTTTACGGCCGACATTGAAATCGCTAATTATAGTTCTAAGGAAATCAACAATAAGAATATCAAATGGGCATTAACTAATGCATCCAGTCAGCCATTACAAGAGGGTATTATACCTTTAACAAACATAAAAATCGGAGGCGGGAATATAGCCGGTAAGATTTCTTGTTCTTTATCAGAAGTTAAAAAAGCAGAACGACTGACTTTAAGAGTTTCCATCGAAAATTCCAGTTACAAAAACACTTGGAATATATGGGTATATCCGGCCACTTTAACGATAGAAAAAGAAGAGATTGTAGTAACAGACAAACTTACCGAAACACAAAAAGCTCTTGCAGCCGGTAAAACAGTATTATTCAATCCCCCTTATCAACTTTGTGCAGGTTTACAAGGCAAGTTTGTTCCGGTGTTCTGGAGTCCTGTCCACTTTCCCAAACAAGCAGGTACAATGGGACTGTTGTTAGATCCTACTCATAAAGCTTTTGCACATTTCCCAACAGAGGGACATACCAACTGGCAATGGTGGAGTCTGACAACCCAATCGCGCACTTTAGTAATCGATAGCATATATCAACACATTACTCCATTAGTGGAATGTGTAGACAACTTTGCCAATAACCGCCGATTAGCAACTCTTTTTGAAACTAATTGTCTAAATGGGAAATTAATAGTATGCAGCATGGACTTGCTAAACCATCAGGATACATTTCCTGAAAAAAAACAATTGTTATATAGTTTGATTAACTATATGAAATCCAATGCTTTTGCTCCCGTGAAATCCATTTCATTTGAAGAACTTTGTTCGTTAGTAAAACCAAGCTCGAAAGGTAAAAAGGAGGAAACTCCCCAATCTGTCTATTAATAGGTTTAGTCAAAATAAGGACCCGAATATCGGGACATAGGACACTAGAATTCTACTGAATAAAACCGGCAAATCCTAGTGTCCATACAAACTTTGTTTTATACAAAAATGAAATACTATGAATAAAATAACGGAATATTCCCTTTGGGAAGTATTGGAACAGATTACATCAAGTTTAAAAAGTAAACGTCTGGCAGATGTCTTTCGTTTTACCTCCTTCTGCCCTTTCGAAACGTATGGCCCTCACAAACACATGCGCATTGAGATTAATTATATAAAAAAAGGAAATTGCATATTGCATCTGGACAATGAAAGCATAAGTTTCCATGAAGGTGACATCATGATTATCACTCCACATGTAGAACATCAATTTGAAGCCGGTGCAAATGGCACGATATTAATGCAATTAGAATTTTTACCCGAAATATTTTCTCTTTTTCATTCAAATATCAAAGTTGGCACAGAACCTATACCTACACCTTCCTTTTTGTTTTCTAAAGAAAACAGATTGATTAAAATAGTGAACAATGTAGGTGTAATGAGAACTATACAACGCATTGTCAATGAAATGGAACATAAAGGACCGCATTATCGATACCTGGTAGTAATGTATTATGCAGAATTATTAATTCTTCTCTATAGATATATGCATGAGACCTATCTGTCTATCTGCACAAATGAGCTGTTAAAGAAAGCAGTTTGCTATATCCGGCACAACTACCAAACAGACATCAACATCAATGATATAGCCGAATATGCAAGTATCAGTGAACGTTATTTAAGAAAATTATTCTCACAGAACTTGAATCTTTCTCCTTTAGATTATCTGAATCAGATTAGAATCAATAAATCCATCGAACTGCTAAAGAATACTGAAAAATCCGTCAAAGAGATTTGTTTTCTTTGTGGTTTTCAATCGCCTCAGTATTTTTCACGTATATTTAAGCAGCAAATGGGACTCTCCCCTCGGGAAATGGCTAAATCATAAAGAACCTTCCTTCCACTTACAATAATTAACACCCCATACTCATGATGAATACTAAAATCATTTCTTTTACCGGAATATTAACAACTTTATCTATAGCACATACCAGTTATGCTCAGCAAGCAGAACAACATCCTAATGTCATTATTATATTAGCAGATGATATAGGCTATACAGACTTAGGATGCTATGGAGCAAAAAAAATCAAGACGCCGGCTATTGATCAACTAGCCCGGCAAAGTATTATATTCACCAATGCCTATGCACCGGCCTCCACCTCATCCCCCTCTCGATATGCACTTCTTACCGGAGAGTATGCATGGAGAAAAAATGTAGGAATATTACCGGCAGATGCCCCATTGACAATTAGTCCTGCCACAACAACATTGCCGGAAATGTTTCGAAGAAACGGATATCAAACAGCTATCGTCGGTAAATGGCATTTAGGACTGGGAACAAAAGATATACCGGTAGACTTCAATAGAGAAATCAAAGAAGGACCATTAGCAATAGGGTTCGACTATGCTTACTATTTTCCGGCAACAAATGACCGGGTACCTTGCATATATATCAATAATGAAAAAGTAGATGGCCTTACTCCTAATGATCCTATAAATGTATCTTATAAACAAAAAATAGGAAGTGATGATACAGGCAAAGAGAATCCTGACAAACTAATCATGAAACCACATTTGGGACACGACGGGACAATTATAAACGGTATTAGTCGCATTGGATGGATGAGTGGAGGAAATTCAGCACGGTGGCAAGATGATAAAATGGGAGAACATCTGTTGAATAAAACGATTTCTTACATAAAAAAACATGCCGACTCCCCTTTCTTCCTATATTATGCCCCTCATAATGCTCATGAACCACGTGTTCCGTCCCCTGCCTTTAAAAACAAATCAAAAGCCGGAATTTATGGGGATGTCATTGAAGAATTCGATTACTATGTAGGCAAAATCATCCAAACATTAAAAGAAACAGGCATTTACGAAAATACAATTATTGTCCTGTCAAGTGATAATGCCCCAATGATAAAGGAAGGTTATCAAGACGGTGCTTTGGAAAACATAAATGGACACAATCCGTATGGCAATTTAAGAGGAGAAAAATATTCTTTGCATGAAGGAGGAAATAAAGTTCCATTCATATTTTCCTGGCCTCAAAAAATAAAAAGACCTTTCATTCAGACACAACCATTTATCTACTTGGATATGCTTGCCACTTTTGCTGATATGTTAAATCTTCCCATCACAAAAAAAGAACTAAAAGACAGCCGTAGTGGTGCATCTCTATTCACACAAGTCCAAGCTCCTTTATATCGTGAATATATCATGACTCAAAACAACGGAGGAGAGATAGCCATACGAAAAGGGAAATGGAAATTTTTACCGCAAAGAAAGAATAAAAATGCCGAACTTTATAATTTAGAGAATGACCCTTCAGAATTACACAATCTAATATTTGCATATCCCCAATTAGCTCAAAAGCTGAAAATCGAGATAGAACAAGTATATAATAAGAATAACTAAATTGGAGCCCTTCCGTAAAATAATCCATTCAGTTATTTATTTAATCTATTCTTTAATCAAGGAAAATAGTGTTTCTTTGTATCCACAAAGATATCTTAATCTAATTCTTTTAATCAAGATTATATATGAAAAAAAGTTTCTTATTCGCCATGATGCTGTGCTGTGCGCAACTACTGTCTGCACAACAAGAAAGAATCGATTTATCGGGAACATGGCGTTTTCAGGCTGACCCCATGGGATTCGGAAAGACACCGGGCTCAGAACTCTATCAAGCAAAACTTACCGAATCTATCATGTTGCCGGGCAGTACCGACGAAGGCGGAAAAGGTATGTTGACAACCGCCCGATATGTAGACCGTCTTACCCGTAAATTTGAATACTGCGGCCAAGCATGGTATCAACGCGAAGTGATTATTCCCGAAGAATGGAAAGACAAAGAAATCACACTCAACTTGGAAAGATGCCATTGGGAAACAACTGTTTATGTAGATGGAAAAGAAATCGGTGCCAAAGAACACCTTAGTGTCCCAAACCGTTTTTTACTGAGCAAGCAAATGACTCCCGGCATGCATATTCTTACGATTTGTGTAGACAATCGCTTGAAATATCCAATGGATCAATGGAATCATGGAACTACAGAATACACGCAAACCAATTGGAACGGCATAGTAGGAAAAATAGAATTAACGGCATACGAAAAGACAAATATACATGCTTTAAAAGCATATCCAGATATAGAAACACGAACGGTAACATTGGACATCACTGTAAATAATACCACCGGACAACCGACCAATGGACTATTACAACTGGTTATCAACGAAAAAGGTGGCAAAACTGTCAGTGAACAATCTTTTCCCATTACTTTAAAAGAAGGAAGCAACCAACTGATTAAAGAAATCAGCATGGGTAAAAATATAAAATTATGGAATGAATTTACTCCTTATCTATACGAAGTAAAAGCAATGCTTACCGCCGATAACAAACAGGACAGCAAAAATATAACTTTCGGTATGCGAGAAGTCACGCAAGGCAAACATCATATCCAAATAAACGGGCGCAATGTTCACTTAAGAGGAGCATTGGACTGCTGTGTCTTTCCCTTGACCGGATATCCGTCAACAACTATCGAAGACTGGAAACGTATCTTCCTGACCGTAAAAGATTATGGCATGAATCATATCCGTTTTCATTCGTGGTGTCCCCCCGAAGCCGCTTTCCATGCTGCCGATGAAGTAGGAATATACCTTCAAGCAGAATTGCCTATGTGGATTAAAGACGTCGGACAATATCCTGCACGACGTGACTTTTTCGAGAAAGAAATGTATGCCATATTGGAAGAATATGGAAACCATCCTTCCTTTATTTTAATGTGTAACGGAAATGAAAACGAAGGTAATTTTAATGTTTTGGAAGACTTGGTGAAGAAAGCTCAAAAGCATGACAATCGCCGACTCTACTCTGCATCTACCGCCCGTACGCACACCCCTTCCGATCAATATTATGTATCGCATGTGACAGAAAAAGGATGGATAACTGTATACGAAGGTAAACCATCTACAGACTGGGACCGTAAAAAAGAATCGGATATTGACTGCCCTGTCATTGCACACGAAACCGGACAGCGCTGCATGTATCCTAATTTTGCAGAAATGGAAAAATATACCGGAGTCGTATCTCCTCGTAATTTTGAGGTATTCAGAGAAAGATTGGCACGCAATGGAATGCTACATCAAGCAGATGATTTTTTCCGTGCAACCGGTGCTCATACAGTCTTACAATATAAAGAAGTAAACGAATCATTACTCCGTACTGCAAATTCGGGTGGTTTCCAATTGCTGGGACTTGCAGATTTTCCGGGACAAGGAAGTGCTTTTGTCGGTATTCTTGATGCCTTTTGGGAAAGCAAAGGATTGGTCAGCCCCGAAAAGTACCGCGAATCCTGTGCACCTACCGTTCTTTTAGCACGTATGCCGAAACGTACTTATATGAACAATGAAACTTTCACGGCAAAACTGGAAATTTATCATTATGGAGAACATCCGTTAAAACGCGGAAAACTGAATTGGGAACTGAAAGATGGCAAAGGGAACACTGTAAAAAAAGGAAATATCTCAACCCCTGCTATACCCTGTGCTACTGTTGACTCTTTAGGCAAAGTAAACATCAGCCTCAACAATGTGAGTCATGCCGAAAAATTGACTTTACATACCACCCTGAATGATACCTACCATAATGAATGGGACATTTGGGTATATCCCTGCCAACAAACAGCAGCCGATGACTATGTATATGCACGCACTTATGACGAAAAAGTAAAAACAGCTTTGCAACAAGGAAAGAAAGTATTACTTATCCCCGAAAACGTTAAAGGACGCAAAACTAAATTTGCCAGCCACTTCTGGAATCCGATTATGTTCAACTGGAACCCTATGATTGTCGGTACACTCATAGACAGTAATCACCCGGCCTTTGGCGAATTCCCAACTACCTCTTATGCCGATTGGCAATGGTGGGACATTTTAAACTATGCCACCGCTATGGAACTTAATGATTTGACCGATATCACCCCCATCATACAAAGTATCGATACCTATGAATACAACCAAAAACTGGGTATTGCTTTTGAAGCACGTATAGGTAAAGGCAGCCTATTTATCTTATGTGCCGACCCGGATAAGGACATAGAGAAACGCCCTGCAATGAGACAGTTACTCCATTCTGTGAAAAACTATGTAGCATCAAAAGCATTTACTCCTGTCAAAGAGTTACAAATATATCAATTGGATGCCTTGTTTGCACCTTCTGTCAAGCACAAAAAGGGAACAAAAGACAATGCAGCCATCAAACAATTATTGAATCAATGAATATAAAAAGTGTATTAACAACCTGTTTTGTGATTTGTGCCGTCCATGTGTCGGCACAAACTCCTTTATACAAACAATCTTCCGCACCTGTTGAAAGCAGAGTGAAAGATTTGCTGGGACGTATGACCGTAGACGAAAAAATCGGGCAGTTATGTTGTCCGCTAGGATGGGAAATGTATACCAAAACATCCAAGGGTGTAGTGCCTTCCGAACTATATAAAGAACGGATGAGCGCTGCACCCATCGGTTCTTTCTGGGCAGTGCTACGTGCCGATCCATGGACACAAAAGACTTTAGAAACCGGACTAAATCCCCAATCCGGTGCCAAAGCATTGAATGCATTACAGAAATATGCCATCGACAGTACTCGCTTGGGAATTCCCATTCTCTTTGCCGAAGAATGTCCACACGGTCATATGGCCATCGGTACTACCGTCTTTCCCACTTCATTGGCACAAGCCAGCACATGGGATAAAGAGTTAATGTACAAAATGGGGGAAACAATAGCATTGGAGGCACGCTTGCAAGGGGCTAATATCGGATACGGTCCGGTATTGGACATTGCACGAGAGCCACGATGGTCACGTATGGAGGAAACTTTTGGCGAAGATCCTGTACTGACCTCTACTTTGGGAGTTGCTTTTATGAAAGGTATGCAGGGAGAAGTGCAAAATGACGGAAAACATCTTTTCTCCACCCTCAAGCATTTTGCTGCTTACGGTATCCCTGAATCCGGACACAATGGTGCACGCGCCAATATCGGTATGCGACAATTATTTTCAGACTATCTGCATCCTTTCAAGAAAGCAGTGGAAGCAGGAGCAGGCACAATCATGACTTCTTACAATTCCATTGATGGTGTTCCCTGTACGGCTAATAAATATTTACTCAGTGATATACTGCGCAAAGAATGGGGATTTAATGGCTTCGTATATTCCGATTTATCAAGTATTGAAGGCATAACCGGCGCCCGGGTTGCCCAAAATCACAAAGAAGCCTCAGTATTGGCTTTAAAGGCCGGAGTAGATATGGATTTAGGGGGAAACGCCTATGGAAAAAACCTTCGACAGGCATTAAAAGAAAAACTTATCGGTATGCAGGATATAGACAGGGCGGTTGCCAATATACTCCGTCTCAAATTCCGTATGGGATTATTCGAAAACCCGTATGTATCTCCTGAGAAAGCCGGACGGACGGTACGCTCCCGGGCACATAAGGAATTGGCACGCCAAGTAGCACGTAAAGGAGTGGTATTACTGAAAAATGAAGGTATATTGCCTTTAAGCAAACAACTGAAAAGCATTGCAGTCATCGGCCCGAACGCTGACAATATGTACAATCAGTTGGGAGATTACACAGCACCTCAGGAACGTAAAGAGATTACCACCGTTTTAGACGGCATACGAAATACCGTCTCAGCTTCCACACAGGTGACTTATGTCAAAGGATGTGCTATTCGTGACACCACCGCCCATCACATTCCTGCTGCTGTGGAAGCCGCACAAAAAGCAGATGCCGTCGTATTGGTAGTAGGCGGTTCGAGTGCCCGTGACTTCAAAACCAAATACATTGAAACCGGAGCGGCCACGGTTACTCAAGAAGAGAACCAACAATTATCCGACATGGAATGTGGAGAAGGCTATGACCGCAGCACTTTGAAGTTATTGGGATATCAAGAAAAACTGATGGAAGCTATAACCTCTACAGGAAAACCGGTAATAGTCATTTATATCCAAGGTCGTCCGCTCAATATGAATCTGGCAGCAGAAAAAGCACAAGCCTTATTGACCGCTTGGTATCCCGGCGAACAAGGAGGTGCAGCCATAGCCGATGTTTTGTTTGGAGATTACAACCCGGCCGGACGTTTACCGGTATCCATTCCTCGAAGTGAAGGGCAACTACCCCTGTTTTATTCACAAGGAGAGCAACGGTCTTATGTAGAAGAAGCCGGAACTCCACTATATGCATTCGGTTACGGTTTGAGCTATACTCAATTTGATTACAGTCACTTAAAATTGGAAAAAGGGAATTCTCCTGACATTTTGCAAAAAGTGAGTTGCACGATAACCAATATCGGTGACAGAGATGGTGAAGAGGTAGTGCAGCTCTACATCTGCGACAAAGTAGCTTCCGTATCACAAGCTCCTATCCTGTTAAAAGGATTCCGACGTATCTTTTTAAAGAAAGGAGAAAGCAAACAAGTAACCTTTACCCTGGGAAAAGAAGAGTTGTCACTTTATAATATGGAAATGAAGCAAGTAGTAGAACCGGGAGAGTTTAAAGTTATGGTCGGCACAGCTTCCAATGATATACGTCTGGATGGAGAGTTTACCCTTACGCCTTAAGGGGACTCTTCTTCTGCACACAAACCGGTTATAAATAAAAGAAAGAGACTGTCCAAAGTAACTATCATTTCATCGTTCTATCATCGATGACCGGACAGTTACTTTGGACAGTCCTCCTTCCTTATTTTCTCATTGCTCATCATCAGAAACGATTGCAATTCACGTCATCACGTTATTGAATCTTCAAAATACTTCTTTGAGACAGAATGGCAGAAGAAGCGGCCGGAGTTCCCTTGCGAGTACAATAATCAAATTCCGCAGACTTATCGCCATCAAAAGATTTCCATTTCAACTTCAACTTCACTGTTTTACCCTGTGTATCCGGCAAATCACTCAAATCAAATGCTACAAGAGCATCTGCCAACTCTCCCCACATATTACCATGTGAATTGTGGCGGAATTCTACTTCATAAGGATTAGCCGGATCTTGGCTCTTCAACAAATTAACAAAATGCGGTTCACTACGATCTCCCCATTCTGTTCTGAAGCGAAGTGTCAGATAACCATCTTCTGCAATAGTAACCCAGTCGCGCACTATTTCTACCGGATCAGTACCATACACGACATCATTTTCTTCTCCCAAATCAGGAGCAATCGGTTTAGTCAGGATACTGTCAATCCAGTTAATATGTACAGCCTTACTGTATCTGCCGCTAACCTCGTCCACTTCATCATAATTGACTAACGCTCTCACTTCCTTTTCACCAAAAGGAGATGACGCAACATTTATAGGCAACAATGTCGTGCTGTCGTCCAATTGCAGGAAAAACGAACCATCATCCACGTTTTTTACCGTTACCAATGCATTGGGTATTACTTTCCCATACCAATTGTCATTGTCATCATCCAAACAAGACTGAAACCCCATGGCAAACACAATGCCCATTCCCCAAACCAGCCACTTATTTACTTTCGAAAATACATCCATAATTATTTTTTTAAAGTTAACGAAATCAATGAACAATGTTTTCTTCTGTAATTTTAAAATGCATGCAATAAGGGAACACTGCATTCTAAAGTATTAATTTATTATAATCTCCGGTAAGAACGAAGAAGGGACCAATAAAAATTCCCCAAAACCATGAAACTTCTCGAAAAAAGGTCTTGAGTTTTTCTATCAAAAATCGCAATGCATTCCGAGAAATTCCAATTCTTTTGAAGAAAAGATGAAGTTATACCGGTGAAGGAAAGCTGCCTATCAGCAAAGTTGATACAATCTGCTTTCACACATAACAGGTATTGCAACCTCCTATCCATGGGGATTCCGTGTGAAAGTTTTTCAGACTCAGTCTCCAAAAACAGGGAGGAGTGAGACCTGTCTTATCCGCCTCGAAACGTACGTAGAGGGCTATACGAACGTACGTGCAGACTTATGCGTACTAACATGAAATCATGCACCTTCCAAAAGACAAGGACGTTTTTGGAAAAGATAACGAGTTTTTTGAGTTTCCTAAATCGTTTCATTAGCCGGACTAAACGTTTTCATTCTTTCAATTATGCCTGTCTGTCCGTCGAATTACTACAGTCTTCGGCAGCGGACTGTATGGTTCGTTGCAGTGGACCGTACAGTCTGCTACAGTGGACTGTACAGTCCATTGCCGTAGACTGTAATAATCTTCCGTTTAAAAGAACTTGGCTGACCCCGGGAAACGGCTTATTCTTCCCTTTGTTTGTGATATGATATTTAAATCCCCCGAGAATAATAAGTGAGCCCAAGTTTTCAAACCGAGCCCGTTTTGACTCATCCCGGAAGAGAACAAAGAAACAGCCATCAAATATTAATTTATTTAATGGCTGTTTCTTTGTAGCGGGACCCGGGATTGAACCGGGGACCTCATGATTATGAATCATGCGCTCTAACCAGCTGAGCTATCCCGCCATCGGTTTCTTTAAAAAAGACCGCCAAGAGTGGAAGCCTCTCAACAGTCTAAAAATCTTTCTTTGTAGCGGGACCCGGGATTGAACCGGGGACCTCATGATTATGAATCATGCGCTCTAACCAGCTGAGCTATCCCGCCATCATTTCTGATTTGCGGGTGCAAAGATAGAGCTTAATTTTGAATTTCACAAGCCTATTCTAAACTTTTTCTTCATAATAATGTTTTTTATCTCAATAAATACTACATTTCAGACAATTAAAAAGCAAAAAAACAATGTATTTATTATGTGAATATAGAAAATTTGGTTTATTTTGCCTGCAGAAACTTTAAATAAGCTAACACCTATGGGAAAAGAAAAAATTCGTTTAGAATACATGTTGAAAGCCGGCTCCGGTAATGTCGTCTGGTCCATAATAAGCACCCCATCAGGCTTAGAGACTTGGTTTGCAGATAAAATAACATTCAAAGATAAAGTATTCACCTTCAAATGGGGTAAAACGGAAAGTCGCGAAGCAGAAGTAATAAACTTCAGAACGAACAGTTTCATACGGTTTCATTGGCTGGATGATGAAGAGCCGAAAGCTTACTTCGAACTGAAAATGGTATATAACGAACTGACCGGAGACTATATGCTGGAAGTTACAGATTGGGCAGAACCTGATGAAAAAGAGGACGTTAAAGAGCTGTGGGACTCTGAAATAGAAAAGTTGAAACGAGTAAGTGGACTGTAATTCTTTAAAAATATTCAAAACATAACTCTGCTCTCCATTTTTTATGCTAATTTTGTACCTTGATAGTTGCACAAAATGGAATAATGCTACGCATAAAAAAATTAGATATATTTATCCTTAAGAGCTTTTTGATGCTCTTTATTGGAACTTTTTTCATTTGTCTCTTCATCTTCATGATGCAGTTCTTATGGCGATATGTAGATGAATTGGTGGGAAAAGGTTTGGAGATGAGTGTATTGGCTCAGTTCTTTTTTTACTCGGCCCTTACATTGATACCCTTGTCATTACCCTTAGCCATCCTGTTGGCTGCACTGATGACATTCGGCAATTTCGGAGAACGCTATGAATTGCTATCTATGAAAGCAGCAGGTATCCCTCTGCTGCGAATTATCCGTCCCCTCGTATTTTTCTGTCTGTTTCTCAGTTGTATCTCTTTCTACTTTCAGAATGTAGTTGCGCCAAAAGCCCAGATGAAATTGTGGACATTATTGGTATCCATGAAGCAGACTTCACCAGAACTTGACATCCCGGAAGGAGTCTTTTATGATGAAATCGAAGGATATAATATATATGTAAAGCAGAAAGACCGCAAAACAGGAATGTTGAAAGATATACTCATCTACAACTTCTCCGATGGATTTGAGAATGCACATATCATTTGGGCTTCAGAAGGCAAGATGGAGATGACTGCCGACAAACAGCATCTTTATCTTCATTTATATAATGGTGAACAGTTTGAGAATTTGAAATCGCAAAGCATTTCTTCGAATAATGTTCCCTACCGACGCGAAACTTTCAGAGAAAAACATACTATTATTGAATTCGACGGAGGTTTCAACATGGTTGACGGAAGTTTCCTTAGCGACCGTTCGGACAGCAAAAACATGGTAGAAATCAGTCATTCTATTGACTCTTTGACTTTTCGGGGAGACAGTATCGGACGAAGCCTCTATTCGGAAATTAAATCGTCTGCTTACCGAGACATTGATTTGACCAAGAAAGACTCAGTCAAAATGATAGAAAGCCACATGACCATTATTAACGCAGACAGTTTATTCAGCTCGTATACTTTATCCGAAAAGGATAAAACGCTGGGCAATGCTGCCGAGAGAGCTGAATCTCTTGCTTCGGAATGGAACATGAAAAGTTACCCTACCACGGATGTAGACAACAATATCCGCAAGCACAAAGCAGACTGGCACAAGAAAATCACTCTTTCACTTAGTTGTATGATTTTCTTTTTCATCGGCGCACCATTGGGAGCTATTATCCGAAAAGGCGGATTGGGTATGCCGGTGGTTATTTCCGTATTGATCTTCGTAATCTATTATATCATTGACTCCGGTGCTACGCGTGTGGCAAAAAGTGGTGAAATGGATATGGTATTGGGAGTATGGATGAGTACGCTGGTTTTGGCACCATTAGGTGCTTTCTTCACCTACAAGTCCAATAATGATTCTGTGGTGTTCAATGCCGAAGTATATATCAACTTCTTCCGCATGCTGTTGGGGTTACGTCCGTCGCGCCATGTATTTAAAAAAGAAGTTATCATAGAAGATCCGGATTATCCGAATATCCTGGCCCGGCTCGATGACTTGTGTAATGAATGTCAGATATATGACACCGAACATAAATTGTCAGGTGCTCCCAATTATTATCGTATATTCACCAATAGCGGACATGACGATAAAATTGCCAGAATCAGCGAGAAAATGGAGCATCTCATAGAAGAACTTTCGAATAGTAAAGACGGCACATTGCTGAACTTTATGAATAAATACCCCATCCTGTCTACTAAGGCTCACAAGAGTCCGTTCGACAACCGATGGCTGAACTTGCCGGCAGGTCTCATATTCCCAATAGGTGTATTCTTTTATTTCCGTATCTGGCGCTTCCGCCTGAGACTGGACAAAGATTTGAAGAATATCATAAAGACCAGCCGCGAAATTCAAGATAGAATAAAAAATGAATCATTTATAATTTGACTATGGAAGATTTCAAACTGAATACCATTGAAGAAGCAATAGCAGACTTCCGTGAAGGTAAATTTATCATTGTAGTAGACGATGAAGACCGTGAAAACGAAGGTGACTTCATTATCGCTGCCGAAAAGATAACTCCCGAAAAAGTGAACTTCATGCTAAAAGAAGGTCGCGGTGTGCTATGCGCCCCTATTACATTGGAGCGTTGCGCCGAGTTGGAACTTGAAAAACAAGTTAGTAACAATACCTCTATATTAGGAACTCCTTTCACAGTCACCATCGACAAATTGGAAGGCTGCACAACCGGCGTCTCGGCTCATGACCGTGCCGCTACGATTCAGGCATTGGCTGACCCAAATTCAACTTCCGCTACTTTCGGACGTCCGGGACATATCAATCCTTTGTATGCACAAAATAAAGGTGTATTGAGACGTGCGGGACATACTGAAGCGGCTGTCGACATGGCACGTCTGGCAGGACTTCAGCCTGCTGCAGCCCTTATCGAGATAATGAACGAAGACGGCTCGATGGCTCGTATGCCTCAGCTGATTGAAAAGGCCCGAAAGTTTGACCTGAAAATCATTGCCATCCGTGACCTCATTGCTTATCGCCTGAAAAGTGAATCCCTGGTAGAAAAAGGTGTAGAAGTAGACATGCCTACCGAATACGGTCACTTCCGTCTGATTCCTTTCCGTCAGAAAAGCAACGGCTTGGAACATATTGCCATCATTAAAGGCGAAATAAAAGAAGGAGAACCGGTATTGGTACGCGTACACTCTTCATGCGCCACCGGTGATATTTTCGGCTCCATGCGTTGCGATTGCGGCGAGCAGCTGCACAAGGCTCTCCAAATGATAGAAAAAGAAGGCAAAGGAGCAGTAGTGTATCTGAATCAGGAAGGAAGAGGAATCGGCCTGATGGAAAAGATGAAAGCTTATAAACTGCAAGAAGACGGTATGGACACCGTGGATGCCAATATCTGTCTCGGGCATCAGGCCGACGAACGCGACTATGGTGTAGGAGCCGAAATACTACGCAGTATCGGTATCACCAAAATGCGTCTTCTCACTAATAATCCCGTAAAACGAGTCGGTTTGGAATCCTACGGCTTATCTGTAGTAGAAAACATCCCTATCGAAACAACGCCCAATAAATACAATGAACGATATCTGAAAACAAAAAAAGACAGAATGGGGCACACTTTACACTTTAGCAAATAATATTTCTACATATCGGGCAAAATCATATCTTTTTTAATATGATTTTGCCCGATTCACTTTCATAATTGAGATATAATAACTTATTTTGCAGCAAGTAAACTTAAACACATAAAAAACAATAGCAATGAACCAATTATCAGACCGCCTGAATCGTTTGTCTCCATCAGCAACGCTGGCAATGTCACAAAAAAGTAGTGAGTTAAAAGCTCAAGGAGTTGATGTAATTAACCTGAGCGTGGGTGAACCGGATTTCAATACCCCCGACCATATCAAAGAAGCAGCGAAGAAAGCAGTAGATGATAACTTCTCAAGATACTCTCCCGTGCCGGGATATCCTGCACTTCGCAATGCTATTGTGGCCAAACTGAAAAATGAAAACGGACTGGACTATACTGCAACGCAAATTTCTTGTGCCAACGGAGCCAAGCAATCGGTTTGCAACACCATCATGGCTTTAGTCAACAGCGGTGACGAGGTTATCGTTCCGGCTCCTTATTGGGTAAGTTATCCTGAAATGGTAAAACTGGCAGACGGTACTCCTGTGATTGTAGCAGCCGGTATCGAACAAGACTTTAAAATCACTCCGGCTCAACTCGAAACAGCTATTACCCCTAAGACCAAAGCTATTATTCTTTGTTCACCGTCTAATCCGACAGGCTCTGTTTACAGCAAAGAAGAGTTGGCCGGTCTGGCAGCAGTATTGGCAAAGCATCCTCAGGTATATGTGATAGCAGATGAAATCTACGAGCACATCAATTACATCGGCAAGCACGAAAGCATTGCCCAATTCCCTGAAATCCATGACCGTGTGATTATCGTGAACGGTGTGTCGAAGGCGTATGCAATGACCGGATGGAGAATCGGTTTCATTGCCGGTCCCGAATGGCTGGTCAAAGCAGTGAATAAACTGCAAGGACAGTACACATCAGGTCCTTGCTCTGTTTCTCAGAAAGCCGCCGAAGCTGCATACACAGGAACTCAAGCTCCGGTGGAAGAAATGCGTAAAGCATTCGAACGCCGTCGTGACCTGATTGTAAAGTTGGCTAAAGAAATACCGGGATTTGAAGTAAACAACCCACAAGGTGCTTTCTACCTGTTCCCAAAATGTGATTCATTCTTTGGAAAAGCAGCGGGTGACCGACAAATCAACAATTCGGATGATTTAGCCATGTATCTGCTCGAAGTGGGTCATGTGGCTTGTGTAGGCGGTACTTCATTCGGTGCTCCCGAATGTATTCGTATGAGCTATGCCACTTCCGATGAAAATATCGTTGAAGCAATGCGTCGCATTAAAGAAGCATTGGCTGAACTGAAATAACCGTTCATATCCCCATCAAATAAAATGGCTGCTCTCATTGAGAACAGCCATTTTTCTTTTTAAACCTTGACGGATTGTATTATCCCTGGCTAATAGCTTCTGAAGGGCATACATCAGCGCAAGTTCCGCATTCTGTACACATGTCAGGATTGATAGAATACTTATCACCTTCAGAAATTGCTCCTACCGGGCATTCATCGATACAAGTACCGCAAGCGATACAATCGTCACTAATTACGTAAGCCATTTTCTTTAAATATTAAATTATTAGTACTAATTGATGGAACAAATATACAGCTTTTATCCATTAGTTGTCATATAGACATTACAATATTACACTAATTTGTATTTAATCTAAATACGTTTACTTTGTCATTGCCTGATACATAACTTGTTGGATACGTGGACGAATATTTAACCTCATCAACTGTTTATGGTCAAAGGGACGGGGATAAATACGATTACTCAGAAAAACAAAGACTAATTTATTCTTCGGATCAGCCCATGCACATGTACCCGTAAAACCGGTGTGTCCCACTACCTCTGCCGGAGCCTCGGCAGCACAAGGACTCTTTGCCTCATTTTTCTTGTCAGGTTTGTCAAATCCGAGTCCTCTACGACTTATCTTAGAAGTGTGAGTAAGGAACAAGTCACAAGTTTCCTTGCTCAGATAGCGTACTCCTTCATATACTCCACCGTCTATCAGCATCTGATACACCTTAGCCACATCACCGGCCGTAGAAAACAATCCGGCATTACCCGATACCCCGCCCAAGAATGCTGCCGACTCATCATGCACATACCCCTGCAACATACCTCCTTTACGCAGATAATCAGCTTTCACAGTAGGCACTATTTCATCTTTAGCAAAACGGCGCAAAGGCAGAAATAAAGTATGCTCCATCTTCATCGGTTTATAAAATTCTTTTTGAAGAAAAATATTCATCGGTATCTTTGTTATATTCTCCACTATCTCTCTCAGCAATATGAAATTCAAATCACTATAACGATACCTCCTGTCTTTCAAAGGCACTCCGGCTATTTGTTGCAACACCGAATCACGAAAAGAACGATGCAGATACATACTATCTGACACCAATAAAGGATAATCCGATGAAAAAACTTTCGACACCAGTTCTTTCTTATATCCGAAATGATCAATGACAAACAGGCGTGTATCTATCTGTCTATGATGGCCGGCATCCGGTCTCGTCCTATAAAAAGCTCCCGTATAGCTTTCTTCATCTATCGCTTTCTTATAGAACGGCCAAAATGCAGGCAGCCCGGACTGATGCATCAATAATTCTTCAATAGTGATACGCTCCTTACCTGTCCCCTTCAGCACAGGAATATAATCTGAGACACGATCAGTCAATCCGAACTTCCCGTTATCATACAGTTTCATGACAGCCAACAGAGTGGCGGTAGTTTTAGTCAGCGAAGCCAAATCATATAAATTATCAGCCTCAACTTCCTTAGACTTTTCATAAGTAAAGGTTCCGAAACATTTATCATATACCGGCACCCCATCTTTCAAAATCAAAATCTGACAACCGGGATAAGCCTTCGCTTTGATTCCCTCAAGGGCTATCTCGTCTATTCCCTTCAATACAGCAGAGCTCATGCCATAATCTTCAGGTTTGTAAATGCGAGAGACCTTAGGACTCATGGTTACTCCGTCACCCGGTTTGAATAAATCGGAAACTGCCACAGACAGACGTCCGTCCGCCACGGCTCTTCCCGCCATTACATCTGCCACCTGACGCTGAATTTCAAGCTCATCCGTATGTCCCAACACAACTGCTGCTGCTTTTTTCCAACATACCTCCATATCCGACATAGTCTTCAAAGGCATCAGATATACATAAACAACAGGCAGGCTGTCGGGCAGTTTTTCCAACATCGGCTTATACTTATTATAATCATTAGAGTTAATGACTACAATGACACGCTGGCTGTTTACCAACTCTTTCCTAATGGCTGACATCGAATCGGATGTTGCCATAATACGCCTCAGAGGTAAATACTGTTTCAAGCGACTGTAAAACTCAAGTCCGGAGGAAGGCTTTCCGATATTCAATACTGTAGTGCCGCGCAACTTGGCATCCAGAGGCAAAACCCCGCCGGTATTATTGACAACGGTAATGGCTGCTTTCTGCAAACGGCTAATTAATTCTGCCACTTCCGTACGATTCAATCGTTTATCAAGTCCCGATATCTGAACATGAGGCTTCGTCTTTAGCCCTAAAGCATATTTATAAGTTAATACCTTGCGACATTTCTCTGTTATCTCCTTTTCAGAAAGCCAGCCACTTTTTACGGCTTCCAATACTCCGTTCAGTTCTCTTTTCAGATTGCGAGGAGCCAACAACAAATCATTACCCGCCTTCAACGCTTTAGCACACAGGTTCTCATTTTGAGAAACCCCTTTCATTTCGAGTGCATCAGTAAACACCAATCCTCGGAAACCCAACTCCCGACAAAGCAGATTGTCAATAACATGAGCAGACAATGAAGCCGGATTCTTTCCCAATTCAGGAACTTCCAGATGACCGGCCATAATCCCTCCCAATCCGGCATGGATCACCTCCTTAAACGGGTAAAGTTCAATACTATCCAAACGGGCACGGTCAAAATTCAGCACAGGCAACGCCTTATGAGAATCCACTTCCGTATCTCCATGTCCCGGAAAATGCTTGGCTACAGAAAGTACTCCTCCATCCTCCAATCCACGAGAATATGCAACCACTTTTTGAGCAACGTTTTTAGGATCACCGCCAAAAGAGCGAGTATTGATGACAGGGTTGCGCGGATTAATATCCACATCGGCAACAGGAGCAAAATTAATCTGTACACCTATTTCTTTGCACTGACGGGCGACTTCCTTACCATATTCATAAAGCAATTGATTATCCTGAATACAGCCCAATACCCTGTTGCGGGGAAAACGGGGAGTATTCTTCAGCCTCATCGCCAATCCCCATTCGCCGTCAAAAGCAATAAACAAAGGTACTTTCGATAATTCTTGTGCGTAGTTGGTCAGTATTGCCTGATTCCCCACCTGTCCGCCGGAGAACAGCAAACCGCCCACCTTATATTCCTTAACAGCATTATATATGTTCGCCCGGTTAGACTGCGTATTGAGAGGAGCGACTGTATGTATAAATAACTGTCCTATTTTCTCTTTCAAACTCATTTCCGACAATTGCTTCTCCACCCATTCACGACATTCCGCACTGTCAGCCCCACCTCTTCTCAAAACATTAGGCACTTGCTGGGCATACAAAGAAAGCCCGAATATACATAATACATATAGTAAAATGATTTTCTTCATTCGATTACAGTTAAGTCACTCTTTTTTTTATTATTTCACATTCTTCTTTACTCTACGCTTTTAAAGCGTTTATTGCCCAAATGTACTCAAAAAAGAAAAAGCTGCCAACTATATCAGATAAAAATATATGAAATTATATTTGGTTGTATGGTGAAAAACCACTAATTTTGCACCGCTTTCGCGCAATCGCTGTCAAAGAAGAGTTACTTGATATGTTGCGTTGTAACGATAAACAATTTAAAATCAAAAGAAATGGATTTAATTAAAATTGCTGAAGAAGCATTTGCTACTGGCAAACAGCATCCTTCATTCAAAGCTGGTGATACTATTACAGTAGCATACCGTATCGTTGAAGGTAGCAAGGAACGTGTACAGTTGTACCGTGGTGTTGTTATCAAAATCGCCGGACATGGTGACAAAAAACGTTTCACCGTTCGTAAAATGTCTGGAACTGTAGGTGTTGAACGTATCTTCCCTATCGAATCTCCGGCTATCGACAGTATTACTGTTAACAAAGTTGGTAAAGTTCGTCGCGCTAAATTGTATTATTTACGTGCTCTTACCGGTAAGAAGGCTAGAATTCAAGAAAAAAGAGTTAACGCGTAAGACTTATTATCCCTACATAAAAAAGGAACGTTTCCATCAGGAGCGTTCCTTTTTTATTTCATATAACTAAATCTCTTTAGCAGTGCATGAAACATCAAGGCATAAAAAAAGGAGCAACGCCTTGCTCCAACCTTTGTTAACCTTAAATCTAATACTATGAAAAACACAGTGCAAAGGTACGGACTTTTATGAAATAAGCAAATAAAACAAGAAAAAAAGTATGCTTTCTAACATGTTTTAATGTATTTCACCACTTTTATTAAGAAGTATTTTCATGTCAGGCAACAGGTGCCAATATTACAGTTTTATTTCTAAATTTATATTAAACAGAAGCCATTTTCAATATTAAAAGTTAAAACGACAATATAAAAAGCATGTTGCAAAACATATTTTGCTCATTTGGTGTTATCTTTGCAGAGTAATAAAAGAAAAGAAAAAGGTTTTAAGGATTAACCAGTTCTCCAAACGGGAGAACACAAAAGACGTAATTATGGAAATGAAAAGAACAAATGACACAATCGAGATGTTGCAGTATCAGTTGAAAAGATACAAAGCAATGAGAAAGGGAGCTGCATGCCAATCTTTGCAGTACAAACTTCACAAATTAATGAGCCAACAGGCTAATGCCTAATGGCTTTACCATTGAGAACACAAGTTTATAATTTATAATAATGAAAAGAATGTTTCCCCTGAAATGAGGAAACATTCTTTTTTTATATCTATCCCATTTATCCAATAAGGAACTCAGTCAGACCGGAGAAAGCATAAATAAGGCACAAACAAAAGAGACCATCCTGAATTCATATTCAGAACAGCCTCCTCTCCATAAAGTATACGTTAAATATATATTATTTATAAAGATGGAACATCCGATCCATCAACTGCCATTTTTCAGCTGAAGAAGCTCCGGGTTCTGCCTGTTGAAAAACAGACATATAGTTTTCCCATTCTTCCTGACGGGGCAATGTGGCCATTTTAGCCATAGCTGTATCCCAATCGAAATCAAGCGGAGTCTCCACTATCATAAACAAACTAGTGCCATGGATATAAATCTCCATTTCCAGAATACCCACCTCACGGATTGCTGCCAAAGTCTCCGGCCACACCTCTTCTTCAGAGTGACGTTTCCGATATTCTGCAATCAATGCCGGGTCATCTTTCAAATTCAACATCTGGCAATAACGCTTCACCGGACCGTGATATTCCCGAATTTTATATCCTTGTGTTTTGTTTTCCATCAGATATCTCTTACTTCCCAACCTAATGCACTTGCTCCCAAAACAGCAGCATCAGCATCTTTCAATTCTGAAATCAACAGCTTAGTCTTTCCGGCATAAATTTTCAGGATATTATCATCAATAGCCTTTTGAATAGGTTTCATGATATAATCACCCGACTTTGCCAAACCACCAAACAGAATAATTGCTTCGGGGCTGGAGAATGCAATGAAATCAGCCAAAGCCTCACCCAAAATGCGTCCGGTATATTCAAAGATATCCTGTGCCAGTTTATCACCTCTTACGGCAGCGTCAAATACGTCTTTCGACACAATTTCTTCAGCCGGAATATCTCTTAACAAAGAAGGTTCGGGACGTGCAACCAAGAATTCACGAGCTGTGCGTGCCACACCGGTAGCTGAGCAATAAGTTTCCAAGCAACCTTTACGACCGCAACCGCATTGGCGTCCGTTTTCACGACGCACGATAACATGTCCGAGCTCGCCTGCAAAACCATCATGTCCATACACCAACTGACCATTTACTACAATACCACTACCTACACCGGTACCCAAAGTAATCATGATGAAATCTTTCATACCACGGGCAGCACCGTATGTCATTTCACCGATAGCAGCGGCATTAGCATCATTGGTCAGGGCTGTGGGAACACCTATTTTTTCTTCAAACAAAGCAGCCAAAGGTATAACACCTCTCCAAGGCAAATTGGGAGCAAATTCAATAGTACCATTGTAGTAATTTCCGTTAGGAGCACCTACACCCATACCTTTGATTTTCTCTACTCCGCCAAAAGATTCGATTAAGGGGCGTAACTTTGTACATACAGCTTCTACATAATCTTCTATCTTGGAGTATGACTGTGTTTTAACTGAATCGGTAGCCAATACGTTACCACGTGAATCTACAACACCAAAAACTGTATTAGTCCCGCCGATGTCCATACCTACAACGTAGGGTTTTTCCATGCCTGTTACCATGATATGTATAATTTAGGGTTAGTTATTGGGAACAAATGTACTGAATGCGAAAAAAGGGAGCAAATTTTTTTTCAATTATTTCGTGTATCCATGCAACTTTTCACAGAGCAGGTACGTCTAACTATTCAAACACGAATAAATTTCATCGGTTATGATACATTTAGAGAATATCAACAAAACCTATCACAACGGAGCGCCTTTGCACGTTTTGAAAGGCATCAACCTCGATATAAAAAGAGGTGAGTTTGTGTCTATTATGGGCGCCTCCGGTTCCGGTAAATCTACCTTATTAAATATATTAGGGATTTTAGACAACTATGATTCGGGCAATTACTACCTGAATGATGTATTGATTAAGAACCTTAGTGAAACAAAAAGCGCAGAATACCGGAATCGCATGATTGGTTTCATATTCCAGTCTTTCAACCTTATTTCTTTTAAGAATGCAATGGAAAATGTAGCTCTCCCATTATTCTATCAAGGCATGAGTCGAAAAAAAAGAAACCAGCTTGCCATGGAATATTTGGAAAAACTCGGACTGAAAGAATGGGCACATCACATGCCTAACGAACTTTCGGGAGGACAGAAACAACGTGTAGCCATCGCCCGCGCATTGATTTCAAAACCGCAAATCATTCTGGCAGACGAACCCACAGGAGCACTCGACAGTAAGACATCGGTAGAGGTGATGCAGATATTAAAGGATTTACATGAAAAAGAGGGCTTAACCATCGTGGTTGTCACCCACGAGAGTGGCGTTGCCAACCAAACCGACAAGATTATCCATATCAAAGACGGTCTTATCGAACGCATCGAAGAAAATCTCAACCATGATTCTTCCCCTTTTGGGAAGAACGGTTTCATGAAATAACAGCACACACATATGATAGACCTTATTCAAGAAATATACGGAACCATAAAGCGCAACAAACTGCGCACGTTCCTCACCGGTTTTGCCGTAGCGTGGGGCATCTTCATGCTCATTGTGCTGCTGGGAGCCGGCAATGGACTAATCAATGCCTTTGAGAGCAACGCCGGCGGACGGGCGCTGAACTCCATGAAAGTCTACCCGGGATGGACTAACAAACCTTTTGACGGGTTAAAGGAAGGCAGAAGTATCAAGCTGACAGAAAAGGATATGGAGATTACAGGCAACTTTAAAGACAATGTTACTGCCGTAGGTGCCACCATAGAGCAAAGCAGCGTAAACTTAAGTTACGGAGAAGATCACGTCTCTCTTTTGCTGGAAGGCGTAACGCCCGAATATCTGCATATCGATGCCATCTCTATAAAGACAGGACGTTTCATCAACGCCCCCGATATCAAAGAAAAACGGAAAGTAATCCTTTTGCATGAGAAGACGGTAGAAATGCTTTTCGGTAAGAAAGATGCAAATGTCATCGGAAAGTATGTAAACGCCAGTGGCCTGGCCTACCAAGTAATAGGAGTCTATACAGATATGGGCAACTACTCTCCCTCAGCCTACATTCCATTCACAACTCTGCAACTGATATACAATAAAGGCGATAAATTGGAAACTTTAGTATTCCTGACACAAAACTTACCCACCGAAAAAGCCAACGAAGATTTCGAGAAGCAATACCGGCAAGCCATCGGCAACCATCAGCGCTTTGACCCGACAGACCGCGGAGCAATATGGATTTCCAACCGGTTCACTCAATATTTACAGCAACAGAAGGGCAACAACATTTTGCACACTGCTATTTGGGTAATCGGCATCTTCACCCTGTTGAGCGGAATTGTGGGGGTAAGCAACATCATGCTGATTACAGTCAAAGAACGTACCCGCGAGTTCGGCATACGCAAGGCATTGGGAGCCAAACCAGTCTCTATCCTCCGGCTGATTATTGCAGAAAGCGTAGCTATCACCACTTTCTTTGGATATATAGGCATGGTGGCAGGTATTGCCGTTACCGAATACATGAATGCGGTAGCAGGAGAGCAAGTGATGGACATCGGTGTAGCTTCGGCTACCGTATTCCTGAACCCCACCGTGGGGTTGAATATTGCTATTCAGGCCACCCTTACCCTGATAATAGCCGGCACATTGGCGGGATTCTTCCCGGCACGTAAAGCCGTTATGATTCGTCCTATTGAAGCACTTAGAGCAGATTAATATGATAAGAATAGACATAGACAGATGGGAGGAAATACTCATCACCATCACGAGAAACAAAACAAGAAGCCTGTTGACCGCCTTCGGTGTTTTTTGGGGCATTTTTATGTTAGTTGCCCTGATGGGCGGCAGTCAGGGAATGCAGGACATGCTGGCATCCCAGTTCGACGGATTCGCTACCAATTCCGGTTTTATGGGAACCAACCAAACCAGCAAGGCTTATAAAGGCTTCCGAAAAGGACGCTGGTGGGATTTAGAAAATAAAGATGTAGAGCGCGTTCGCCGGGCAATCCCTGAAATTGACGTAGTAACCCCCACCATAGCCAAATGGGGCATGACAGCACTTTATAAAGAAAATAAGATTAATTGTACCCTCAAAGGCGTATATCCCGAATATACGAATATAGAGGAACCGGTCATCGTACAAGGACGTTTTATCAATATGGTAGATGTAAAAGAGCGTAGAAAAGTTTGTGTCATCGGCAAGCGTATCCACGAAACTTTATTCCCGAAAGGTGATAATCCATGTGGCAAGTTCCTGAGCATTAACGGAATTTACTATCAAATAATCGGAATCAGCACCACTGCCGGCAATATGAGTCTGCAGGGAAATGCACTTACCAGCATCACCATTCCTTTCACCACCATACAGCAGAACTATAACTTCGGACAGAAAATCCAATTACTATGCTACACGGCCAAACCGGGATATTCCATTTCCGAGATAGAGAAGAAGGTAGATAAAGTGATAAAACAAGCACACCTTATCCATCCCGATGACAAACAAGCCTTGGTGACTGTAAATGCAGAAGCAATGTTCAGCATGATAGACAACCTGTTTAAAGGCATAAAGATTTTGAGCTGGATGGTCGGATTGGGAACATTATTGGCAGGCGCCATCGGTGTAAGTAATATTATGATGGTGACAGTCAAAGAACGTACGACCGAGATAGGCATTCGCCGTGCCATCGGTGCCAAGCCCAGAGACATTATGAACCAAATTCTTTCCGAAAGTATGGTATTGACCATCATTGCCGGCATGTCGGGCATCTGTTTTGCCGTGTTTATCTTGCAAATGATGGAGATAGGAACTGCCCATTCGGACACGCCGGCGCATTTCCAGATTAGTTTCTGGATGGCCATCGGAGCCTGCATCCTGTTGATGATCCTCGGCACACTGGCAGGACTGGCACCTGCCTACCGCGCCATGGCCATCAAACCGATAGAAGCTATCCGGGACGAATAATCTGCCCGACAACCCGACACATAAATAAATCCAATGAAGTAAAAACAATAAAACAAACAGATATGAAAAAGTATGTAAAGATTGCGTTACTAGTCATCGTAGCCCTCATTTTCTTGGGAACTTTTGTCTTCCTCTATCAGAAGTCACAACCCAAAGAAACTGTGTACAACACAGAAAAAGCCGAAATAGCCGACTTAAAGAGAACCACCGTTGCCACCGGTAAGATAGAACCGAGAGATGAAATCTTGATTAAACCGCAGATTTCGGGCATCATCGACGAGGTATATAAAGAAGCCGGACAAACAGTAAAGAAGGGTGAAGTAATAGCCAAAGTAAAGGTTATTCCCGAACTGGGACAACTGAACTCTGCCGAAAGCCGGGTGCGTCTGGCAGAAATCAATGCCAAACAGGGAGAAATAGATTTTGCCCGCATGCAGAAGCTATATACCGACAAACTGATAAGCAGCGAAGAATTTGAAAAGAGCGAAGTGGCTGTCAAACAAGTGCGCGAAGAACTTCAAACGGCCAAAGATAATCTTGAAATCATTAAAGAAGGCATCACTAAGAACAGTGCTTCATTCAGCAGCACACTCATCCGTTCCACCATCGACGGATTGATTCTGGATGTGCCCGTAAAAGCAGGAAACTCAGTTATCATGAGTAATACCTTCAATGACGGTACAACGATTGCTACCGTTGCCAACATGAACGACTTAATCTTCCGCGGAAACATAGACGAAACAGAAGTAGGCCGTCTACGCGAAGGAATTCCAGTCAAAATTACGCTAGGCGCCTTGCAGAATATGATTTTTGATGCACAACTGGAGTATATTTCCCCGAAAGGTGTAGAGGAAAATGGCGCCAACCAGTTTGAAATAAAAGCAGCCATCACCGTCCCCGACAGCGTTACCGTTCGTTCGGGCTATAGCGCCAATGCCGAAATCGTATTGCAACACGCCGACAAAGTTCTGGCTGTGCCCGAAAGTACCGTCGAATTCAGCGGAGACTCTACATTCGTGTATGTACTGACCGACAGCGTTCCGCAACAGACATTCACCCGCAAGCAGGTGACTACCGGAATGAGTGACGGAATAAAGATAGAAATCAAAAACGGCTTGCAGGCCAATGATATCGTACGTGGAACTAAAAAAGACAAATAAGGATGAAAGCTAAAATACTGACCCTGATAGTGGCTACCGCATCTTGCCTCCCCTCTTTCGCACAAGAGGAATGGGACTTGCGGAAATGCATTGACTATGCCATCGAACACAATTTAAGCATTAAACAACAGGAAGCCACACGCGACCAGAATGCTGTGGAACTGAACACTGCCCGATGGAGCCGTCTGCCCAACCTCAACGGAAATGTGGGACAATCATTCAACTTCGGCCGAGCTCTTCAGGCGGACAACACTTATGGCAACCGCAACACCCAAAACACCAATTTCTCATTGGGAACCAATGTACCGTTATTCACCGGTTTGCAGATACCCAACAACATAGCTCTCTGTAAGCTGAACCTGAAAGCTGCCATTGAAGACTTGAATAAAGCCAAGGAAGATATCAGCATACAGGTTACTTCCTCTTATCTTCAAGTTCTCTTTGATGAAGAACTGGCAAAGATAGCACACAGCCAAGTGGAACTGAGCCGTGAGCAATTGAAACTGAAGACCGCTTTCTTTGAGAATGGCAAAGCATCCGAAGCAGAAGTATATGATGCACGCTCACGTGTGGCACAAGACGAGATGTCTGCCGTACAAGCTGACAATAATTACCGGTTAGCCCTTCTGGATTTAAGCCAGCTATTGGAGCTTCCCACACCGGACGGTTTCCGCATCGCATCTCCCAAAGTAGATGATAATTTCAATTCGCTTTCGTTGCCTGAAGATATCTACGCCGATGCCGTTCTCACCAAGCCGGGCATAAAAGCTGCACAATATCGCTTGCAAGGTGCATCCAAGAATATACGCATTGCCCAGAGCAACTGGTATCCGCAATTAAGTTTCGGAGCCGGACTGGGTACCAGTTATTATAAGATTGCCGGAGAAGAAAATGTTTCTTTCAACAGTCAATGGCACCAAAACTTCAATAAATATTTCCAGTTCTCGCTCAGCATCCCGTTGTTCAACCGCTTTGAGACCCGCAACCGAGTAAAGATGGCACGCATCCAGCGCACTGCCCTGTCATGGAAACTGGAAGAAAGCAAGAAATTATTATTCAAAGAAATCCAGCAGGCCTATTACAATGCCGTAGCCGCCGAAAGTAAATTCAAGAGTAGCCGCACGGCAACCGAATCTGCCGAAGCCTCTTTCCGACTGATGAGTGAAAAATATGCCAATGGAAAAGCAACTGCCACGGAATACAATGAGATGCGTACCAATTGGATGAAAGCCACATCGGATATGGTACAAGCTAAATATGACTATCTGTTCAGGAGCAAAATCCTGGACTTCTATAAAGGAATACCGCTGACACTGGAATAATTCGAATTCATCCACAAACAATCCATATTCTGCCACCTACGCTAACAAAAAGCAAAATATGGATTGTTTTCATAATTTTACCTTCCCAATTTATCCGATCGTGTACTCTAGGGACATATCTAACTTATCATTCAACAGGACATCCGCCATAAGCCCGCACGTATATATGTATTCATATCCAAATTCATCGGGTTGGTATGAACAAGATCAGTGCAACTGCAAGCAGAAGCCCGGTCAGCACAAAAGCCCATATATTCATTACCCGTGACTCGGCCTGTAACCGGTAATTATCTGCCAACACCCGATAGGCATCCACTTCCCATACCAGCATTCCATCTTCGGCCGATACTGTATTGGAAGAGAGCAGTTCTCCCGGCATAGACAGTTCAAACTTTATCTGATATTCAAATAACTGTGTAGCGATGCATTTTTCTTCAAACAATTGCTCCATCTGCCGGGCATAGTCTTTATATAAGTTGCCGAAAACGGCAGTCTGATACCTTTTGTCCAGCAATCTGCATATATACTCCGGCGAGCATTCCATTTCTTTCTTCCTATTCCCATCGCTGCGGAAGATTTCCTCTTTGTCCTTCTCCAGTCTCGACAGATAGGTCAATTCAGCCGGGGTCTTTTTCAGAAAGTGTTCTACTATCCCATAGCTCATTTCAAACTGAGTATGATAGAACCATTCAAGGAAACGCTGCTCTGTGTCTTCCAAGCTGTTTATCAGCTCCACTCCATTCATTCCTGCATAACCGTCCGCTTTTCCCTGCAACAAAAAGAGCTGTTCGGCTTTACTCAGGTACTTATCCATCGGTATAGGTCCTTTATCTTTTATCTCCTGAAAATCACAGGTATAAGTATAGTAAGTATAAAACCAACGAAAATGTTTTTCCAGTTTTTCCTCCGGAACTGCCAATGGACGCATCCACTTTTCCTTTGCCGAAAAGAAATCCATGCCTTCCAAGCCGTTCCGTGTTTTGCATGCCTTAAGATTCAGTTTTCCGGTTTCTCCAAAGAAGTCCGTCTCGATGCATGAATCCAATTCTTCCACTTCCCAATCTTTTCCCAACCGAAACAAAAACGGATTATGGTTACTGTCTCCGGCCAAGAAAGCAGAATCGGCGAGTGCCCATACTTCCTTTTCCACCGTTCCGTCCTTGTGAACGCGCGTCACCATTTGATAATTGGTGGAACATGATGCCAATATCGTCAATAAGGCTACCATTACTATGTTCATTCTCTTTTTCATATCGCACTCATTTTAATGGTTGTTACTCATAAATTGATGTATCAATCGCTTTTGTCCGTGTTGCTTAGCCTTCCGTGCTTTCCACATTTCGGACAGACAGGCACTCTTTTCCTTTAGGCTCATGTCTGCGTTCCGGTCTGCTGGCCATTCTGATAAACGGCGGTACAAAGGAGAAGCATTTAACACGACATCCTGTGTGCTTGCATTGGAAGAAACGGAATAGAAGACAGTCTCATGCACCATAAAGCAAAGCAAGAAACCGGCAGCCACGGCCGAAGCCCAAGCCATGAATTTTCTGTGCTCCTTTCTTTTTCGGGGAGTCCGGGCTACTTTTTGGAGAATATTCCGAGTCAAGTCATCCGGTCTTGTCAGTATCGGTTGCGTCTTTCTCACCTGTTGCAACCATTGTTCATATCGTTCGTTTTCCTCTTGTCTCATAAGTCTGTCTCTATTTGATGGATTTTAGCTCTTATTTGTTTTCGTGCCTGATAAAGATTATGCTTTATCTGTTCGGCGGTCATCCCGGTGATGCTTATTACTTCTGCAACATCCAGTTCTTCAATGTCACGCAATGTAAACACCAGCTTCTGTTTGGGAGGCAGATCTCCTGTGAAACGGAGAATCAAATCCTGCAATTCCTTATTGACCAAAGCTTCTTCTATGTTTTCCTCCGACTTCCAATTCTCATTCGCCGGAGCAAAATCGGATGAGAAAGCCGAAGGCGAACGTTGCAGCACACGCAAACGGTCATAGCATGTATTACAGATTATCTTGTACATCCAGGTAGTAAACCGGCATCTTCCGTCATACTTATCCAACGAAAGCCAGATTTTGACGAATATTTCCTGCACCATATCCCTCGTTTCGTCCTCATTGCAAAGCAAACGAAAAGCCAGTCTGAACACCATCGTCTGAAATTCAGAAACCAACTGAGCGAAAGCAATCGTATCGTTCTGTCTGCTACGGTCAATAAGTTCCTCTATCTGTTCTTGATTCATCATGCTATGTTCGTTTATTATATGATACGTGAGAAAACGTTGCCGGTCGAATGCAAGTTACAAAAAAAAACAGGCAAACTCCGGTTGTGGTATATTAAAACCGAAATTTGCCTGTTTGCTGCTTTTTATATCATAGCCATTAAATTACACTGTGCGAGCGTGTGTTGCACTTCTTCCTCCGGATTGATTCGAATTCTTGTCATTCCTTTTATTCTCTTTCTTTGAATCTCTTTTCGGAGAGACGGAACGCCTGTTTTCACGACGGTCTTTATCAGGACGGGAATTATATTCACGGCGTGAAGGACGCTCCTCGTGCTTATGGTTATTATCCCTTCCCGGTCTTCTGTCCGGCCGTGCCTGAGGCGTGGCAGGACGGTGATTGTCTTTCTTCGGCGGACGGACGTTGACCTGAAAATCACGGCGGCGATGATTGTCATAAGTCACCCTATCATGACGGATGCGATAATGTCCATCGTAGATATCGTGGTGATAGCGGTTATGGAAATGGGTGCGATAATAACTGACATTATTAAAATGAGTACGATAATGACCGCCGCAATATGAAGCATAATGATGCGGTTTTCCGAAATAGAAAAAGTTGACGTTATTGTAAACCATATAAATACGGAACTGCCATTTATTGTTTTGCGCGTAAATAGGACGGTAGAAATATTCCGCTTTCAGGAAGCGACGATACTGAGAACCGGAAAGTATCCAGCGAAGGTCATCATTGCGGACATCAAGAAAATCGTAATAACGCTCCAAAGCATAATCATACCCTCTTACCACATCATCCATCAGATAACGGACATTGTTGATAAAGTCATAATTCACTTCGTATACATCATCATACTGTTGAGGACTGAGTTTCAACTCATATGCCATACGGTCGGTAAGGAAACGCGTGTTCTGTCTCATCTTGCTGATACTCATTGCTCCCAACGCGGGAACCGACACGCCCAGCATCATAATCATTATCCATAGTGTGGTCCATTTCTTCATAATCATACCGTTTTTAGTTTGTTAATTCTTATGGCACAAAAATAGGGGAAATCCCTTTCCCCCACAATTGAAACTCCCCATTTATTCATAGGGTTTTTCCTATATTTGATAGGGAAAACTCCCGTCAGGCAAGACGGATTCCCCCTTCTTCCAGCACTATCAAACGCTTTTTATACAAATCGCCAACTGCTTTTTTGAATGTCTTCTTGCTCACGCCAAAAGCACTATAGATTTCTTCTGCCGCACTCTTGTCATTCAACGGAGTAAAACCATCATTATCTTTAATATATTTCAATAAGACTTCCGAAAAATCTTCCACCTTCTTCACACCGTCCTGTTGCAACGCCAAGTCTATCTTACCGTCTTCACGCACTTGTTTCACATAAGCCCGGAGCTGCATACCTGTCTCGACGGGCTGGAATATCTCATTCTGATAAAGCAATCCGCTGAACTTGTTCTCGACAATCGCTTTAAAACCCAAATCGGTTTTCTGCCATATCAAAATATTCACTTCCTGTCCCTGGTGATAGCCAGGATGCTCTTTGGATAAGTAACGCTCTACCTTGGCGGAACCGACAATGCGATAGCTGTCTTCGTCTATATGTGCATGTATCACATACTTACGTCCTTGCTGCATCTTCATTTTCTGTTCGCGGAAAGGTACAAACAAGTCCTTCATCAGTCCCCAGTTCAGAAAAGCTCCAAATTCATTGACCCATGCCACCTCCAGACAAGCGAACTCACCTACCTGAACCAACGGTTGCAGGGTAGTGGCTATTAATCTCTCTTCGTTATCCAAATAGATAAACACATTGAGCACGTCATCCGGTTTGCAACCATCGGGCACGTAACGGGCCGGCAACAGTATTTCACCATCATCGTCTCCATCCAGATAGACTCCAAAGTCTACTTCTTTCACAACCTTTAATTGATTGTATTTTCCGAGTTTTACGTTCATTAGCTAAAATTTTTATCAAAGATAAAGAAAAAACCCTATCTTTACGTTCTAAACAATAGAAAACCCAATAAAGATTATGAATAATTTCATTTTTTACAACCCTACCCGACTCCTTTTCGGTAAAGGAATGATAAACCAACTGACTCAGCAAATTCCTGCCGACAAGCGTATCATGATTACCTTTGGAGGAGGAAGTGTCAAAACAAACGGAGTTTACGAACAGGTAACCCAAGCACTCGAAGGACGTGATTATACCGAGTTTTGGGGAATTGAGGCCAATCCCGATATAGACACACTGAAAAAGGCAATTGCCATAGGCAAGGAAAAGAATATAGATTTCCTGCTTGCCGTAGGCGGTGGTTCGGTCATTGATGGCACCAAACTGATTTCCGCAGGTATCCCATACGAGGGAGACGCCTGGGAACTGGTGAAAAAAGGAAGCTCACAAGTGACTATTCCATTGGGAACAGTGCTGACTATCCCTGCCACCGGTTCCGAAATGAACAACGGAGCCGTGATTTCACGCCGGGAAACTCATGAGAAGTATCCTTTTTATGCCGACTATCCCGTCTTTTCCATTCTCGACCCGACCGTCACTTTCTCTCTTCCCGATTTCCAGATTGCCTGTGGACTGGCTGACACTTTTGTTCATGTCATGGAACAATATATGACGAAAAGCAATGAATCATACCTGATGGATCGTTGGAGCGAAAGTATTTTGAGAACCCTCGTACAGATAGCCCCTCTCATCAAAGAGAACAAACAGGATTATCACTTGATGAGCGAATTCATGATGTCGGCTACCATGGCATTGAACGGTTTCATTGCCATGGGTGTATCCCAAGACTGGGCTACCCACATGATTGGCCATGAACTGACTGCCCTGCACGGCATGACCCACGGACAGACCCTTGCCATCGTATTTCCCGGAACACTACGCACACTTGCGGATAAAAAACGAGACAAGATACTACAATACGGAGAACGTATCTGGGGGGTGACTTCCGGTGTGCCGAGCGCACGTATCGCACTCACCATCGACAAAACCGAGGAATTCTTTAAAAGCCTGGGGCTGAAGACTCGTCTGGGCGAAGCCGGAATCGGTGACGATACCATCGAAGAAATTGCACGTCGCTTTGATGAGCGAGGTGCTGCATTCGGTGAAGACGGTGACGTGACGGGAGAAGTAGCTCGCCGGATTTTGCAGAATTGCAAATAATATTTCCAAAACATTTAATATTAGGAGGAAACAAATGATGAAAACAGTTATTCTTACTACCTTTTACAACAATGTGCAAGCGCACATGTTGCAAGACCTCTTGAGAAACGAAGGCATAGAGTCGATGCTCCAAGGAGAATTGTCCGCCCAAGTGATAGCCTCTTATATTCCGGGTCTGGGTATACAGGTTCTGGTCTTTGAAAAGGATTACGAACGGGCACGGGAAATTTTGAAAACCAGTTTTCCGGAGGAAGTAGAAGGATAACTTTCTCCCCTCTATATTCAAACTTTCTCATTTGCATCTTGTTATAGGGATTATTAAACCTAAACCCGAGATGTATATGAGAAAGTTTTTATTTTTACCTTTATTGTTATTACTCGCTTCGTGTGCAAAAGACGATGACTGTAGCCCTGCCAACGTCAATCCGGACAATCTAGTGTCTCCGGCACTTTATGCAACCCTCGAACAGCATAGCACCGACCCCTATACCGGACCGTTGGAAGTACTTCCCTGCCAACCCGATGGCAGTATCTATGTAGGCAACTATACTCCGACAGGACGGCAAGTCCCTTTCCCCGCTTACTATGCCATCAACAATGGTATCGGCCAGTCAAAGAATTATCCGTTAAGGCTTCCGGTAGGTACCTATAATATAATCTATTGGGGATATCCCAATTACTATAATACCACAGACGCTTACATAGCCGACCCTATCCTCATCGTTGGTGAAGAGCTGCACGGAACTTCTTTGGGACTGCGCAAGGTTCCTGCCGACACCGTCTGTTATCCGGTTCACGATTTAGTGTACGGCACTCAGAGCATAAACATAGGAGAAGAGGAGCTGCAGGCTCATTTGAGACGTGCTTCGGCAGCTTTGGAAGTCGTTGCCACGGAGACAAACGGCAATGCTTTCGGCAATGGCATTGATTCCATGTGGGTGTACATCGGAGGAATTTATAGTGATTTAAATTATTTCTCTGCGCAACCGGAAGGAACTTTCAAGACGGTTGAATTCGGCATGAGCCCCAGTACCGACCGTAAACAATGGAGCAAAGAATTCGTTTCTGTCTTTCCATCCGGCCCGACTCCGCCTTTCCAGATATTTGTCCGAATGAAAAACGGTAAAGTCAAACGGTATCAGCAGAAACTGTCCACCCAACTCACCGCAGGCACCAAAACCACCATCAATCTAAGCATGGACGGAGTTTTGCTGGAAGAAGGAAATACAGGCGGATTCCAAGTTGATAAATGGAAAGAGCAGAACGAAAATATCCATATACCATTACGCTAACGGTCTATGGATATCCTGCCGTCAACCATGTGAATAGTACGGTCGGTCAATTTGGCAAGCGTCTCATCATGGGTAACTATAACAAAAGTCTGCCCTAACTTATCCCGCAAATCAAAAAACAACTGATGAAGTTCTTCTTTGTTACGAGTATCCAGACTGCCCGACGGTTCATCTGCAAGGATAACCGCCGGGCTGTTTATCAATGCGCGCGCCACAGCAACGCGCTGCTTCTCTCCTCCCGACAGCTCCGCCGGCTTATGAGAAGCTCGTTCGGCAAGCCCCAGAAAATCCAATGTTTCTTTGGCACGCTTCATCGCATCTCCCGAAGAAGCTCCGGATATGAATGCCGGTATCATCACATTCTCCAATGCTGTAAATTCCGGCAATAACTGATGAAACTGAAAAACAAAGCCTATCTGCTGATTGCGAAAAGCCGACAGTTCTTTTTCCTTCAACCGGTTAACCTCCGTACCATTCAGTATCACCGTACCTGCATCCGCCTTGTCCAATGTTCCCATTATCTGAAGCAGCGTCGTTTTTCCGGCTCCGCTGGGTCCCACAATACTGACTATTTCGCCTTTTCCTATCAGCAAATCTATTCCTTTCAGCACTTGCAACGTGCCAAAGCTCTTGGTTATTCCACTTAATTCTATCATAGTTACAATTTTCTTATCACATACTCCGCCAAGTAACATCCAAACACGGCAGGCATATAACTCACTGTTCCGGCTGTGGATTTCTTGTTCTTTTCATCATCCACCAAAATAACCGCATCCGCATTTGCCTGCTCTGTACTGAAAACAACCGGTAACTTGCGCTTCATACCCATTTTCTGCAAGCGCTTGCGCACAGCCTTACTTAAACCGCAATGATAAGTTTCCCACAAATCAGCAAATCTGATTTGGGTTATATCCGATTTCGCACCCGCTCCCATACTGCTCACAATAGGCAGATGACGTTGAAGCGCATTATATATAAGGTAACATTTGGGAGCTACCGTATCAATAGCATCAATCACAAAATCAAACTCAGCACTATCCAGCAATTCCGGAATGCGTTCATCTTTCAAATATTCCGACAACACATTCAGTTTCAAATCGGGATTGATATCTTTGAAACGCTCTGCCAATACTTCCGCCTTCGGCCGTCCCAGTGTGGAATGCAAAGCCGGCAACTGGCGGTTGATATTGCTTGGCTGCACCGTGTCGGCATCCACAATCGTCATTTGTCCCACACCGGCACGACAAATCATTTCGGCAGCATACGCTCCTACTCCTCCCAAACCCACAACAAGCACATGGGAATTTCGCAAACGTAGCATCTTATCCTCTCCCAGCAACAATTCCGTGCGTTGCTGCCATTCCGTATCAGTTCCGTTCATCACCTTTCTTAAACCATTTATAAAACCACTTACCAACATTATCATACATCCGGGTCTCCGACTGTCCGCGCGGATCGGAAAAAGACACAATCTCCTGCGGATCGCCCAGCTGATCGGGATATATGATTAACAAGCTGGCATCTGCAAAATATTTACTAACCTGAGACGGCAACCGCTCAAAAGAAGTCTGATAGGATATAGAGCCCTTACGAGCCGAAACAACGACAAATAAATGGTCAAAATTAACCTGACCGGTCAGCAACAGTAAATCATCCCACTCCTCTAATACAGAAAACTCCGTAAACGTATTTGCTTCCTGCTTCTCTACCACCGCACGCAAGTGTCTCAGGGTATCCTCCGTTGCAAAAAAATGCACACGGCATCCCAGTAACTTACCCATACGGCACAACTGCACCACCCATTTCATGAATCCAACCTCATATTCTGCTTTTTCGGGTACAGCCACTACAATACGCCTAAGCGTATTAACCGGCATCAACAGCTTGGCAATCATAATTTGCCGGTGAGTGCCTTTCAACAAATTCTCCGTCATTGTACCAAAGAATGAATCCATCAGATTAGTCTTTCGGTGCAAACCGATAACCACATCCGTCACCGCATATTCCTTCAGCGTATGAATAATGCCTTGTGCAATATTCAAATCATAACGGAGCACCGTCTTGACCGAAGCATCGGCAGCAGCAGCAACCATTGCCGTACGTTCCAGATTCCGTTTACCTATCAGTTCCTTCGTTTCCGAAGCGTTATTATCATTTATCACACTAAGAGCCACCAACGGTTCCTTCTGTTTAGGATGCCTCATCATCAGCGCCATTCCCACCAATCCTTCTATCGTATCAGGGTTTGCCACAGGTATGAGAATCCGTTCTTGCTCCTTATTATTTTTATCATCATTGCCGGTCAGGTTTTCTTGTGTAACCATCCGGCGCGCTGCCCTCTCCGTCGCAACCGAACTGATGATGCAGGTAAACAATATCATTACCACCGTTCCGTTTAACACATCATCATTCAATAAGCGCTCTCCGTTTTCCATGATAATTTCATGTCCAATCAACACGGCTGCCAACGTAGCTGCCGCCTGCGCGTTACTCAATCCGAATATCAGACTGCGTTCCACCTTCTGCATGCCATATATTTTTTGAGTAATCCATGCCGCAAGCCATTTGCTGAATGTAGCAACCACTGTCATGACAACCGCCACCTTAAGTGCTTCACCCTGCGTAAACAGACAGCGTACATCAATAATCATTCCTACACCAATCAAAAAATAAGGAATGAAAAGCGCATTACCTACAAACTCCAACCGATTCATCAACGGAGAAACATGAGGAACAAAACGGTTCAGTACCAAACCGGCAAGAAAAGCACCCAAAATACCTTCCATTCCTACCAGCTCCATCAGTCCACCCCCTAAGAACACCATAGCCAAGACAAAGACAAACTGCATTACCGCATCCTCGTATGTTCTGAAAAACCACCGACTGATGCGAGGCATAAGAAAAATAATCAAGCCGAACAATGCAAGAACCTTTCCCAGCAAAATGGCCCAAAACAATCCTCCCACATCCTCTCCTTTATACATACCTCCAATCACGGCAAGCACCATCAAGGCCAATACGACAGTTACCGCCGTTCCCCCAATCGTTATGCTCACCGTACGCTGCCGGGACAAACCGTAACGACTGATAATGGGATAAGCTATCAAAGTATGACTGGCATACATACTGGCCAACAGGATGGAAGTGACAAGTCCGTAATCCAATAAACTCATACTGCTCCATATACCAAGCGCCATCGGTATCAGGAAAGTGAACAGCCCAAAGACCAATCCCTTTGTTTTGTTCTTTTTAAAGTCATCCATATCCATCTCCAGCCCCGCCAGAAACATGATATAATACAATCCCACTTTTCCGAATAACTCGAAACTGCTATCTCGCTCCAAAATATTAAAACCATATTTGCCAACCAATACACCGGCAAGAATCATACCGATGATATGAGGAATGCGCAAACGCCCCAATATCATGGGAGCAAACAAGATAATAATAAGTACCAGGAAGAATATCCAAGTAGGGTCAGTAACCGGAAAATGAATATTTAAACCGAATAATTCCATTGCTTTTATTTGAGGGTTATACCATAATATCGACAAAATTACGAAAAAAGTTTCTTTTTTACTGATTTATATTCCAAAATGTTCTAATTTTGCAATCTGAACCTGCTCGCTTGGCAGGTAAACAGATTAAGTATTACTAATTTATAAAATAAAAAAGCAAAATGAAAGTAGCAATTGTTGGTGCGAGCGGAGCTGTAGGACAAGAGTTCCTGCGTGTGCTCGATGAAAGAAACTTCCCGTTGGATGAGTTGATGTTGTTCGGTTCTTCACGCAGTGCAGGACGAAAATACACTTTCCGCGGTAAAGAGATAGAAGTAAAACTCCTTCAGCACAACGATGACTTTAAAGGTGTTGACATCGCTTTCACATCGGCAGGTGCCGGAACCACAAAAGAATTTTGTGAAACCATCACCAAACATGGCGCCGTATTAATCGACAATTCCAGCGCATACCGTATGGATGAAGATGTACCCTTGGTTGTGCCAGAAGTGAACCCGGAAGACGCATTAAACCGTCCACGCAATGTGATAGCCAATCCCAATTGTACAACAATCCAAATGGTAGTCGCCCTGAAAGCCATCGAAAACCTTTCACACATTAAGCGTGTGCATGTAGCTACTTATCAGGCTGCCAGCGGCGCAGGTGCAGCAGCCATGGACGAATTGTACGAACAATATCGCCAGGTATTGGCTAATGAACCCGTCACTGTAGATAAATTTGCTTATCAGTTGGCATTCAATCTGATTCCCCAAATTGATGTATTTACCGACAACGGTTATACCAAGGAAGAAATGAAGATGTTTAACGAGACACGTAAAATTATGCACTCTGACATTCAGGTAAGTGCCATGTGTGTACGTGTTCCTGCTCTCCGCTCTCACTCTGAAAGCATCTGGGTAGAAACAGAACGTCCCATCTCTCCCGAAGAAGCCCGCGAAGCATTTGCCAAAGGAGAAGGTTTGGTATTGATGGATAATCCAGAGAAGAAAGAATATCCCATGCCATTGTTCCTGGCAGGTAAAGATCCTGTTTACGTTGGTCGCATTCGCAAGGACTTGGCCAATGAGAACGGACTGACTTTCTGGATTGTAGGCGATCAAATCAAGAAAGGCGCAGCACTGAATGCCGTACAGATTGCAGAATACCTGATTAAAGTGGGAAATGTGAAATAATCCGCTGCTCACACAAGCTTTAATTCTTTAATATTATAATCTTTATCTTTGCGTCAATCTCCTTTCTAAGGGGTAGACCAAGATAAAGATTATTTTTTTAGAACCAAGCCTCTTCTTGCCCAAAGCTAAGCACTTTCATACCTCAGATTAACCCTTTTTATACGGAGAACCAGTACGTCCTACAACGGTGGGACGTACGTCCTGCTACAGTGGGACGTATATCCTGCCATAGTGGGACGTACGTTCTGTTGCAGTGGGACGTACTAACCGGACGTAGAAAAAAGCTTGGCCATATACAGAAAAAGGGTTAGCCTTGGAGCACGCAAGGCTTAGCCCGACAAACGAATAGCCAAACATGAAACAGCCTTTGCTGAACATATTCCATAAAAAAAGAGTATCACAGAAGAACTGCAATACTCTTTCAAATCTTTTATGATAACCGCTTATTCAGTATCCAAAGCCGATTCTGCACTTTTACCATTCGATGCCAAAGGAATAAGTTTCACCAAATCCACATCAAAAAACAAAGTAGAATAGCCCGGTATCGAACCGCTTCCGGCTTCTTCATAAGCAAGTTCGGAAGGAATATAAAGTTCCCATCTGGAGCCTACGGTCATATTCATAAGAGCTGTTGTCCACCCGACAATCACATCGCTTACCGGAAATTCGACCGGAACAGCAATGCTCGGATTCCATTCTCCTTTATAGCTTTGGTCAAAAACAGTTCCGTTTATTAACTTACCCCGATAATTAACCGCCACAGTATCCGTAAACAGAGGTCTTTCTCCTTCTCCGTTGTTTATTATCTTACAATAAACATACTCGTTCACCTTTCCCTGCTCATTCAAGCCCAAAGGAGGAAGTTTATAGGAACGGACAACTTTCCATTCACCCGGATTCGCCTTTGCCTCAGCCGCAATGGAATCCAAATATTTCTGATTACGCTCCTGCCAGTTTGCATAAGGATTTTCTTCTCCATCCGATTCACTACATGAAACAATTGCAAATGAAGCGGCAAACAACAGGCTAATCAGCCAAAGAATACTTTTATTCATACACTATTAATTATTGCAAAGTCTTCAACAGACTTGTTATACTTACTTTATCGGCAATGATATTGTTCAATTCCGAAATAGCGACACGCTCCTGCTGCATGGTATCGCGGTTGCGCAATGTCACACAATTATCTTCGAGTGTCTGATGGTCCACAGTGATGCAATAAGGAGTACCGATGGCATCCTGACGGCGATAACGCTTACCGATGCTGTCCTTTTCATCATATTGGCAATGGAAGTGGAACTTCAGATTATCCATGATTTCACGCGCTTTTTCAGGCAAACCGTCCTTCTTGACCAAAGGCATGACAGCCAGTTTTACGGGAGCCAATGCTGCGGGCAATTTCAGAACGACACGAGTTTCACCGTTGTCCAACTTTTCTTCCGTATAAGCAGCACTCATGATGCTCAGGAACATACGGTCTACACCGATGGATGTTTCAATAACATACGGAGTATAACTTTCGTTCAATTCCGGGTCGAAATATTTAATACTCTTGCCTGAGAATTTCTCGTGCTGACTTAAGTCAAAGTTAGTACGGCTATGAATACCTTCTACTTCCTTGAATCCGAAAGGCATCAAGAACTCGATATCCGTTGCAGCATTCGCATAATGTGCCAATTTATCATGGTCATGATAACGATAATGGTCATCGCCAAATCCTAATGCTTTATGCCATTTCAAACGGGTTTCCTTCCAGGTTTTAAACCAATCAAGCTCGGTACCCGGTTTAACAAAGAACTGCATCTCCATTTGTTCAAACTCACGCATACGGAAGATAAACTGACGGGCAACGATTTCGTTACGGAACGCCTTACCAATCTGAGCAATACCGAAAGGTATTTTCATACGACCGGTCTTCTGCACATTCAGGTAATTCACGAAAATACCCTGTGCCGTCTCTGGACGGAGATAAATCTTCATAGAACCGTCGGCAGTAGAACCCATTTCGGTAGTAAACATCAGATTGAACTGACGCACTTCCGTCCAGTTCTTCGTACCCGAAATAGGACAGACGATTTCCTCATCCAAGATAATCTGACGAAGTTCATTCAAATCATTATCATTCAATGCTTTTGCAAAACGTTCGTGAAGCGCATCGCGTTTAGCCTGATGCTCCAGCACACGTGCATTGGTGCTGCGGAACTGTGCTTCATCAAAAGCTTCTCCAAACTTTTTGGCGGCTTTGGCAACTTCCTTGTTGATTTTATCATCGTATTTAGCCAATTGGTCCTCAATCAAAACATCGGCACGATAGCGTTTCTTAGAGTCGCGGTTGTCAATCAAGGGGTCATTGAAAGCGTCAACGTGTCCCGATGCCTTCCAGATAGTAGGGTGCATGAAAATTGCCGAATCGATACCCACGATATTTTCGTGCAACAGCACCATGCTCTGCCACCAATATTGTTTGATGTTATTCTTCAACTCCACTCCCATCTGACCGTAATCATAGACAGCACCCAATCCGTCATAAATATCACTTGACGGAAATACAAAACCATACTCTTTACAGTGAGAAACTAATTTCTTAAAAACATCTTCTTGTGCCATTTTCCTTTTATGTTTATTCTTACACTTTTGTTGTTTTTCCTGTTGTCATCCCTTAATTAGGACGAAATAATGTGCAAAGTAAATGATTTTTTTCAATAAAAATCGTATTTTTGCGTGCATATCAGCAGAACATTAAGGAATTTAAATATATATGAGCGAAGATATTATCGATAAAGAAGAACAGAACGATGAAAATACTCCCGTAGCGGAAAACCAACATTCAGACTATAAGCCCGCAGATACCAAAAATGAATCTGTCAAGCATCAATTAAGCGGTATGTACCAAAACTGGTTTCTGGATTATGCCTCTTATGTTATTTTGGAACGTGCCGTTCCGCACATCAATGACGGACTTAAGCCGGTTCAAAGGCGTATTCTTCACAGTATGAAGCGATTGGATGACGGACGATATAATAAAGTGGCCAACATTGTAGGTCATACCATGCAATTCCATCCTCACGGTGATGCTTCTATCGGTGACGCACTGGTACAATTAGGACAAAAAGACTTGTTGATAGACTGTCAGGGAAACTGGGGTAACATTCTGACCGGCGACGGTGCGGCAGCTCCCCGTTACATTGAAGCCCGGCTTTCGAAGTTTGCCCTCGACGTGGTCTTTAATCCCAAAACCACCGAATGGCAATCTTCATACGACGGACGAAACAAAGAACCCATAACACTACCGGTCAAGTTTCCGCTTCTTCTCGCTCAGGGAGTGGAAGGCATCGCCGTAGGACTTTCTTCAAAGATTCTTCCGCATAACTTTAATGATTTATGCAACGCATCTATTGCCTATCTGCGCAAAGAAGAGTTCAAATTATACCCTGATTTCCAAACCGGAGGGTCTATCGATGTATCCCGTTATAATGACGGAGAGCGCGGCGGTGTGGTAAAAGTACGCGCCAAAATAAACAAGCTGGATAACAAGACGCTGGCCATCACCGAAATTCCTTATGGAAAGACAACCTCGTCACTGATAGAATCCATTTTGAAAGCAGTTGAAAAAGGGAAGATAAAAGTCCGTAAGGTAGATGATAACACAGCAGAGAAAGTAGAGATATTGGTGCATCTCGCTCCCGGAGTATCTTCCGACAAAACACTGGATGCCTTATATGCATTTACAGACTGTGAGGTGAGCATATCACCTAACTGTTGTGTGATTGATGCACGCAAGCCACACTTTCTCACTGTCAGTGACGTATTGAAAAAATCTGTAAACAATACATTGTCCCTGCTTCGTCAGGAATTGGAAATACGCAAAGGAGAGCTTCTGGAGAATCTTCATTTTGCCTCTCTTGAAAAGATATTCATCGAAGAACGCATTTATAAAGACGTAAGATTCGAACAATCTGAAAATATGGATGCGGCCTGTGCACACATCGACGAACGTTTGACCCCATTCTATCCGCAATTTATCAGGGAAGTAACGAAAGAAGATATCCTGAAATTGATGGAAATCAAAATGGCACGTATTCTGAAATTCAATAAAGATAAAGCAGATGAAAACATCGCCCGCATCAAAGAAGAAATAGAAGACATTAATGATAAACTGGCGCATATCATCGATTATACCATAAACTGGTATGAGATGCTGAAGGAAAAATATGGCAAGAATTATCCGAGACGCACCGAGCTGCGCAATTTCGATACCATAGAAGCAGCAAAGGTAGTCGAAGCTAACGAGAAGCTTTATATCAACCGCGAAGAAGGTTTTATCGGCACAAGCCTGAAGAAAGACGAGTTTGTGGCCAATTGCTCGGACATTGATGATGTGATTATTTTCTATAAAGACGGAAAATACAAAGTGGTTCGTGTAACCGACAAGATGTTTGTCGGCAAAAACGTACTGTATGTAAACGTTTTCAAAAAGAACGACAAACGTACCATTTACAATGTGGTGTATCGCGACGGAAAAGAAGGATTTCATTATATAAAGCGATTCAATATCACTTCGATTACCCGTGACCGCGAATACGATGTCACTCAGGGAACTCCCGGTTCGCGTATCGTCTATTTCACGGCTAACCCCAACGGTGAGGCAGAAGTCATCAAGATAACACTAAAACCGAACCCGCGTATCAAAAAGATAATCTATGAAAAAGATTTCAGTGATATCAATATCAAAGGACGCCAGTCCATGGGAAATATCCTGAGCAAATATGAAGTGCATAAGATTGCCCTGAAGCAACGCGGAGGCTCTACTTTGGGAGGACGCAAAGTATGGTTTGACCATGATGTTCTACGACTGAATTATGACGAACGCGGCCAGTACCTTGGAGAATTCCAAAGCGATGACCTTATCTTGATAGTTCAAGAAAACGGAGAGTTCTATACCACCAACTTTGACTTGAATAATCATTATGACCCGGGAATTTGTGTGATTGAAAAATTCAATGCCAACAAAGTATGGTCGGCAGCACTCTATGACGCTGACCAACAGGGATATCCTTATTTAAAGCGATTCACCTTTGAAGCAACTTCCAAAAAGCTCAATTATCTAGGTGAGAATAAGGACAGCCGTCCTATTCTGCTGACCAGCATCGTCTATCCGCGGGTACAAGTTATCTTTGGCGGTCACGACAGCTTCCGCGAGGCCTTGGAAATTGATGTCGATGAGTTTATCGGTGTGAAAAGCTATAAAGCAAAAGGAAAACGAATAACCACGTATGCTGTGGAATCTATCAACGAGCTACCCCCTGTCCGTTTTCCCGACGAATCCTCTTCGGCAGAAGAAGATAATGAAAAAGAGAATGATGATGACAATGAAAAAGAGGCAATGATAGAAGATCCTGACCATGGCAAGAGTGAGACAGATATCATAGATGAGATAACCGGGCAAATGAAACTGTTTTAATCCATGAAGAAAATATTCTTACTATTATTGTTGCTGCCCTTTGTCCTTGGGGGTAAAGCACAAGAAGACAGCCTGCAGACAAACCGATACGTCATGCGGGCTACCCTTTATGGAGCAGGCTATACCAATATCCTTGATACTTATCTGTCTCCGATGGAATATACCGGTCCCGAAATCCGTATTCTCAGAGAGAGTATGAGAATGACCAAATTGCTGAACGGCAACGTATCTGCGCAAAGTCTGTTTCAGATAAACCTGTCACTGACAGACAATAAAGCCGAGACAGGCAGTGAACTGGCTGGATTAATCAATTGGAATTATGCTTGGCACTATCAGTTCAGGCTGGCAGAGAACTTGAAAATCCTTGCCGGACCCATGATTGACTTAAACGGAGGATTTGTATACAACACAAGAAATTCCAATAATCCTGCGCAAGCCAAAGCGTATGTAAATATTGCAGGGTCCGGTATGGTCATCTACCGTTTCCGTATCGGAAACTATCCCCTGATAGCACGCTATCAGGCCAACCTACCTTTAATGGGAGTTATGTTTTCACCCGAATACGGACAATCTTATTATGAGATTTTCAGTTTGAAACATGGAGGAAAAAATATCCTTTTCACCTCTTTACACAATCAGCCGGCGCTTCGTCAACTGCTCACACTCGACTTTCCTGTAGGCAATATGAATGTGCGGGCAGGATATATTTGTGATATCCAGCAGGCTAAAGTCAACCACTTAAAAAGTCACACGTGGTCTCACGTATTCATGCTGGGCTTTGTGAAAAACTTCTATCTGATAAAAAACAAAAAGAAAGTAGGAATGTCCCCAAAGGTCAGTCCATATTAAATCGTATATGATAAAGAAAATATTCAAAAAAACAGCCATCTTCCTTTTGATGATTCTCTCAGGCACTTCCTGCATCACCGAAGATACTTTCAATGATTCTCCCGATGGAAACTTCGAAGCTTTATGGAAAATCATCGATGAACACTATTGTTTCCTAGAATATAAGAATCAGGAATACGGATTAGATTGGAATAAAATCCATGCTGATTATAAGAAGCGGTTAACTTCCGGTATGAGTAATGAACAACTCTTCGATGTCTTATCGGAAATGCTGAACGAACTGCGGGACGGACATGTCAATTTGGTTTCAAAAGATCGTACTTCCCAATACCGAGAGTGGTACGACAATTATCCGCGCAATTTTGATGACAGCATACAAAGCCGCTATTTGGGAAAGGATTATAATACCGCTTCAGGACTTAAATATCAGATTTTAGAAGATAATATAGCCTATGTATATTGTGGAAGCTTCCAGTCGGGTATCGGTTCCGGCAACCTAGATCAAATTCTCAGCAAATTGGCCATTTGCAACGGATTAATTCTTGATGTCCGCAATAACGGAGGCGGCAACCTCACTACTGCCGAGAAACTGGCGGAACGCTTCACTAACGAGAAAAAGCTGATTGGCTACATGTCCTACAAAACCGGTCCCGGCCATAATGAGTTTTCCACTCCCGAAGCTGTTTATCTTGAGCCACCCATGGATCGTGTACGCTGGCAGAAACATACCGTAGTATTAACAAACCGCCGGTCTTATAGTGCCACCAACGATTTTGTGAACCGAATGAAACAATTAGACAGAGTTACCGTTATCGGCGACAAAACCGGTGGCGGTTCAGGGCTCCCCTTCTCTTCCGAACTCCCCAATGGTTGGTCTGTCCGCTTTTCTGCAAGCCCGATGTATGATCCTGATATGAAACATCTGGAATTCGGTATCGAACCGGATAAAAAAGTAGATATCACTTCCGAAGATTACAACAAAGGCATTGATACTATTATTGAAGCGGCACGTGAATATTTACATAATCACAAACAATAAAGGATTATATGCATTTTATAATGAAATAATTTGGTTATTTCAGAAGTAAGCATTACCTTTGCAACCGCTTACCGAAAGGATTGCCGCGCCTGTGGCGTAATTGGTAGCCGCGCCAGACTTAGGATCTGGTGTCGTGAGACGTGTAGGTTCGAGTCCTATCAGGCGCACACAACATTACATGTTGAAAAACAAAGAGGCTATTTCAAAATATACTTTGAGATAGCCTTTTTTATGTCTGCAAAAATTAGAAAAGCCGAGCCTTGAGTCAACGCAAAAAAACGAACACAAGGCTCAACGTAAAAACATTAATGCTATGACATCAAATATACACTGTTTTTTTCCTCACTACAACAAATAGGATGACAAGGTACTTCAATCCAAAATTTACTTCCTGCATTCAACTCCGATTCAACTCCTATACAACCTCCCATTTGTTCTACTATCGATTTACAAATAGACAATCCAATACCAATTCCCTGAACAAAAGAGTCCGCTTTTTCAAAACGGTCAAACACCTTATTTAATTTATCAGAAGGAATTCCGCAACCGGTATCTGTAACACTTAATATAACTGCTGCTTCCTTCACTTCATAAGTAATTTCAATATATCCCTGCGAAGTATACTTTAATGCATTCATCACAAAATGCTCCAGAACTTGAGTTATACGCTTTTTATCTAATTCAGCCCAATAATCATTCTCCGGTTTTTTTACTATAATTTTCACCTCATCACTCACTCTGGATTCACATTTCATAGCAATCTCCCGCACAAGTTCCGAAAGACTAAAAGAGGAAGTACGCAAACAAAGATAACCAGACTCAATCTTTGCTAAATCTAATATATTATCAACCAAATTAAGCAACAATTCATTATTTGCACTGATTATTTGTGCATATTGTCTCCTCTCTGAAACATCTTTTGACTCTATCAACAAATTAGAGAACCCGACAATGGCATTCAGAGGAGTGCGTATCTCATGACTTATATTAGCCAAGAAAGCCGCCTTGAGTTGATTCACTTTTTCTTTCCTTTCCTTTGCTGCATTTTTCTCGATAGCCAACTCTCGCCTTAATTGGATATTTTCTTTTTCCAATTTATCCATTTTTACTACATAAGAGTGGTATTCAAGCAGCGTCTTATCTAATTCTAAACGATACTGCCGATATTCTTTAACAAAATAAGTAAAAATTATAATTAAAAATAATATGAATAATAGACTCAGATACCACATAATTCATTTTCTACATCTAATAAGGTTATACATAGTTTCTGATGCAAAAAAACATAATCATGTACGAAAATATGCTTAGAAAGACATACTCTTTATAAAGATTTGTTCAAAAGATATAAATAAAAGTTCTTTTCTACTGATAACCAATATATTATATGACCTATTCTTTTTGTGCACTTTTAAACTCAAAAGGAGTCATCCCTGTTTTCTTCTTAAAGAGATTATTAAAAGTAGGCATACTGTTGAAGCCTGAATCTTCTGCTATCGCCTTCATCGTATAATTAGGATGCTCATTTAACAACTGAATAGCATGATTCAAACGCAAATTATTTATATATCCACTTAAGTTACCACCCGTATTTTCTTTTATCATCCTGGCAAAACGAGCATAATTCAAATGTACGATCCTCACCAAATCATCTCTTGATAAATTCGGTGACAAATATAATTTTTCATGAAGAATAGTTTCATTCAATTTACTAAACAGCTCTCTGTTCTCTGCCCATTCCATACCATTTTCCGATAAAATATCCTCTTCCCGGTTTGCACCCGGTAAAGACTCAGACACGACATCAGTATTCTCTTTTGGAGATAATTGTTCATTTATAAGGCGTACAAGTACTTTATTCTTTGACTTGATAGTACGATTATACTTCCAGCTTTTCCAAAGGAAAAAAGACATCAACAAAATAAACCCAATTGCAAAAAGAAGAAATATGCCATGCATCTTTAATCGAAAGTCCTGCTTCGCTATCTGCTTATCCCTTTCGTTCACTTTATAAACCGCATCCAACTCCAAAGCTGCATTCCTTACTTCATCTCTATACATGTGAGTAACAATATTAAGAATTGATTCACGTAATTCTGCTACTTTCTTAAAGTTATTCAAACCTGAATAGGCCGCTACTTCTTTTTGAAGAACACTTAAATATTGTTGATTAAGAGTATCCTGACTTCTCAAGACATTCTTAAAATCTTCACATTTTTCTAATGCCTCCTTATAACGCTTAGTCAATAACAAATAAGGAGCCGCATCACATTTACCATCGGGAGTCAAAGCTGCCTTTGTTGAACTATATTTCCTGAAATAGTTATCAGCCTCTTCATATTTTCGCAATTTAAATGCTACATAGGCAAGTTTAATGTATACATACGAATATTGCAAGTCAATATATGAATCCGGATATTTTCGGGAATCAGCCATTTCATGTATCAACTTTTCACGCTCCAATCCTATAAAAAGAACTTCATCAAAACAACCATCAGAAAGAAGATAATTCATTTTCAATCCATAAAAATAAGAAAGCATTTGCATGGAAAGCATATCACTCTCTCCTTTTATCAAATCTATTGCTTGGTCAAAATAAGCATAACCTTCTCTTTTAAGCCCAAGCACCTTCTTATTTTCTCCCAAACAAAACAATAATTTAGCTTCCGATCCCTTATTTCCATTTTTACGCGCTAAAGCAATTCCTTCTGTAGCATATTTAACACTCTGCTCAAATCGACTTAACAAGAAAGATATTTCCGCTAAATCTATTGTCATTTCTAAAAGATGAGAAGGATCAGTACCTTGAATAGAATCAATGACATAGGCTTTTCGGGCATAAACAAAAGCAGATTTATTCATATACATATTCCGATAAGTCCTACTACGCAAATCATTTATCATATTCGATGGCATGCAGTTCAAGTTCTCTGCTTCGTCAAGCAATTGTAAAGCACGTTTAGGCTCTTCAATATAAATTTTCGCAATATATTCCTCAGTATAATATTCGTGAGTCGGCAATACATTTTCTTGTGCAACAACAGATTGCGCACCTGCAAAGAACCATGCATACACAAGTATTATTAAGTAATAGTAGTTCATTTGATGATGTTAGATTCTGAGACAAAGATAAAATATAATCCACTATACAACAAATGTGCTAAAGTTATTATATAAAAAATCTTCTTGCAAAAATATATCATTACTTTATTGGGCTATCTAACAATTAAAAACTACATTTGCATATAACCTAAAAAATCACACTCATGGATACACTTTTACCGTATGCATTGCTATGCTTTACTTCCTTTTTCACATTAACCAACCCATTGGGTACCATGCCGGTATTTTTAACAATGACTAAAGGAATGTCTGATGAAGAACGACAACACATCGTCAAACGTGCTACCATCATTTCGTTTATAACCCTCCTTGCCTTTACTTTCTCCGGGCAATTCCTCTTTAAGTTCTTCGGTATATCCACCAATGGTTTTCGAATTGCAGCAGGATTTATAATATTAAAGATTGGTTACGATATGCTTCAGGCCCGTTTCACTAATACAAAGCTAAAGGATGAAGAAATCAAGACCTACGCAAATGATATATCCATAACTCCCCTTTCTATCCCCATGTTATGTGGTCCGGGTGCGATAGCAAATGGTATCATGCTAATGGATGATGCCAATACCTGGAGTATGAAAGGTATATTAATAGGAATGATTGCTTTGATTTATTTCATCACCTACCTTATATTAAGAGCTTCAACTCGATTAGTCAATATTTTAGGAGAAACAGGTAACAATGTTATGATGCGTTTAATGGGACTTATCCTAATGGTTATTGCCGTAGAATGTTTTGTAAGTGGATTACGCCCTATATTAATCGATATTATACAGTTGAGTAGAGTATAAACACAAAAAAGCCTCCGAATCATTTGACTGACTCGGAGGCTTCCATCAAAAACGGCGGCTACCTACTCTCCCACTGTTACGCAGTACCATCGGCGTGACAAGGCTTAACTTCTCTGTTCGGAATGGGAAGAGG